>ERZ838399.1274-NODE-1274-length-24219-cov-4.262125_pt1 | contig 24219 bp, 20 predicted proteins | sample MGYA00519683_ERZ838399 | MGnify/ENA primary metagenome ERZ838399 (study PRJEB31850, sample SAMEA3708833) | human gut metagenome | biome: human gut; feature: human-associated habitat; material: faeces | place: China | collected 2014 ...
GGGAATATGCCAGTCTTGGATTGATAGAGAATAATGATACCCTGCAGCAGACACTATCCCTTGCAAATATGCTGGTGCAGAATAAGGAATATGATTCAGCTCTGGAAGTCATTGATTTCTGCGAATCCACAATTACGGAAATCATGGGCACAAATAATGTAAACGCTCCATAGCAAGTATATAGAAGTACGCCTCTTTCTTTGAGAAAATTGACTTAACTATTTAAACTGAGTCAAAAAAGTTGAGTCTCAACTTTTTTGACTCCTATGTGGAGGTTAAGTCTATGAGTAAAACAAGTTTAGTTGCACGCCAATACCGTCTTCGCGAATGGGCATCGATGATCCGTGAATGTAACCAACGCCCAGTCGGAATGTCTGTTGATGAATGGTGTAACAGCCACTCTATCACGAAAGCGAATTATTATTACCGGATGAAACAGTTTTGCAAAGCCTGTCTGGAAGCGATTCCGAAAGAACCTGCAGAGCAGTCAGTTGTTCCGGTTCCGGCAGAACTGATGACCATGGAGATTCCGGCTGATGCAACACAGATACAATCGGGGCAATCTGTTTCCGCTTCTTTAGAAATAAAAGTAAATGATATCACTCTTTGTGTTACAGAGCTGACATCATCTGAACTGCTCAGAAAGGTACTGCAGGTGATTCGCGATGTTAAATGACGCCACATGTTTCAAACAGATTTATATTGTTTGCGGCTACACCGATTTACGCTCCGGGATTGATACGCTTGTTTCTATCATCAATTCCAAAACGGGCAATCCACCTTACCTTCCGGACACACTATATCTTTTTTGCGGACGGAAAGCAGATCGTATCAAGGGACTCGTCTGGGAACAGGACGGTTTCCTTCTTTTATACAAAAGGCTGGAAAATGGAAAGTTTGTATGGCCCCGCACCGAATCTGATGTGCAGTCCCTTACCCCCAGGCAGTTCCGCTGGCTGATGGAGGGACTTACAATCACACCGAAGAAATCTGTCCAGCCGGCAGAGCCACCTGAATATCAGGCATGATGTTTGTGCAAAAAGTAGAAATTTTCAACTGCTTTTCACCATGAAGAAAGCAGTATACTGACAATACTTGTAAGTGCATCAAAGCATCTGTCAGGAACGTATGATGACCTCCATGCGGTTTTAATCTGTAGTTATCATTTCACGAGGGCAGAAATCCCAACCGATGCATACCGTTTACAAAGCCTTGTATTTATAGGCATAATGACGATTTTTGAAATGACGGACATTCGCTTTTTATGTCCATATCCGTTATAATAGAAGCATCGAAAGGATGGTTCGTTATGGCGATGGAGTATACAGAAGAACAACTGAATAACTTTGACAAGTCCACACTCATCCAGCTGTTTCTTGTCCAACAGTCACAGCTTAAGGATATCGATGCCAAACTGCAGTTGTTACTGGAGCAGGTCGCTGTACTAAACAACAATCGTTATGGACGGTCTTCCGAAAAGCTGGATACCGAAAACCAGATCTGTTTCATGGAAGTTGATGGCAACATCGTGTACTTTAACGAAGCGGAAGCGGTTGATGCGCTTGCGGAGTCGGAAGCAGACGATGAAAAGACACAAAAACCAAGATCAACGAAGACCAAAGGCAGGCGCGCTGCCGATATCCGTAATCTTCCGGTTGTTCCTGTGGAACACATGCTGTCGGAAGAAGAACTAACGGCCGAATTCGGTAAAGACGGATGGTATCAGCTTGAGGATGAAATCTTCAGGCGTTATCGCTTTACCCCGATGAAAGTCGAAATCGAAGAACATCATGTCGGTGTATATAAATCGAAGAAAGATAACCACTTTAAGAAAGCTGAACATCCCGGATATCTGCTTCGCAACAGCCTGGTATCACCATCGCTAGAAGCTGGCATCATAAATGCAAAGTATGTCAATGCCGTTCCGCTGTACCGTCAGGAGCAGGATTTTCAGAGGATGGGAGTTAACATTGACCGCGCAGATATGGCACACTGGACAATCCTTTGTGCAGAGAGATATCTTTCCATCCTCTATGATTATCTGCATAAGTGTCTGTATGATTATCATGTAATCCAGGCCGATGAAACTCCGGTGCGTGTAACAAAAGAAGACCGTACCGAAGGTGACAAGCATTACATGTGGGTATACCGTACTGGAAAAATGTATGCGGATAAGCAGATCGTCCTGTATGATTACCAGCCGTCACGTAAAGCAGACCATCCAAGGGAGTTTCTGAAAAATTTCAGTGGTGTCTGCGTCACAGACGGATATCAGGTCTATCATACAATCGAAAAAGAGCGTGATGACTTAAAGATTGCCGGATGCTGGGCTCATGCAAGGCGCCGTTTTGATGAAGCTGTCAAAGCTCAGCCGAAGGAAAAACGTAAAAACACCCTTGCGTATATGGCACTGAAGCAGATCCAGGCAATTTATCGCGAGGAAAACAAACTGGAAACAATGAGCCCGGAAGAGCGCCTGAGACATCGCCAGCTGACTGTAAAGCCTCTGGTGGATGCTTATTTTGCGTGGGTAAAACAGAATCTGATGAAAGTTCCGGCAAAAAGCAAAACTGCGAATGGATTTACCTACTCCTTAAATCAGGAACAGTATCTGAGATGTTTTCTTGAAGATGGAGAGGTTCCGATGGACAACAATGCTGCAGAGCAGTCCATCCGCGGCTTCTGTATCGGAAAGAAAAACTGGGTAATGATTGACACCGTTGCCGGAGCAGAATCGAGCGCAATCATTTACAGCATTGCCGAGACAGCAAAAGCGAATAGCCTTAAACCGTATAACTATTTTGAACATCTTCTGGCAGAAATCCCGAAACACATGGATGATCATGATACTGGATTCTGTGAAGATCTGCTTCCGTGGTCAGATAAGCTGCCTGCGGAATGCAGGAAGCAAACTGATTTGTAAGCCGCTCTATAAGGAGCGGCTGCTTGTGTGGATGTACCCACTATGGAGCGTTTACAATACAAAAAGAAGAACGAGTACTTAAACAAAATCATTAGTTATCACAAAGCGTTTGACTATTCTAAAGAAGTAAGAGATAGAATTAGTTCTAAGTGGTCTTTAAGTTCCTTTGAACTAAATATCATCAACGATAATATTGTTTTACCGTACAAGAATTGGTTGTTTTTTAATAAGTAAAAAATCAACAAATGGCTTAAATAAAGGGATTGGCTCTTGAGAATTGTTCAATAACAGAACATTTAAAAGGAGCAATCAGATTATTCTGAAAGCTCCTTTTGCTTTATCAACAAGAAATATAGAGACGTGAAGGACGTTTTTGACGTCCGCTCTTGACATGCTCGAAATCATGTCGTATATATAAATCAAGAGCTGGAAGCCTATTTTAGCACTTCCAGCTCAATCATTATCATAGAAGATTATTATTTACAGACTTTTTTCATAGTCTCCAATTATTATTTATGAAGTGTTTGGCTATCACGAATTTTTGGTAACATTTAACGAACTTTCAGACGAAGTTATTCCTTCAATCACTAGGTTTCCATTCCCCATTCTTATCCTTCACACGCTCTTTTTGGAACCATACCATGCCTCCATATACATCTTTCACGGCATCATTAAAATAATGATTATAATTTTCACCAAAGCATTCATAACATCACTGTTATACCGGAAGAGTTTCTTATCCTCAACTTTTATTTGTTTCAACCGACTTATGCCATGTTTTCACTCCTTAATAAATAGCCTGATTAGTTACAATTACTCCCACCCAAAATCAGTTACAACATAGTGCTTACCGCTCAAAAACATGCGGAATCCTTTCTGCTGTCCCATCATTCTTCGCATTATTTCATACCATTTTGTTGTTTTATCATCCTTAAGCGGGATGTGATAATCCAGCTCCTTATTGTCTTCATCTCTAAGAACTTTTACCCAGCAACCATATGTTATGTAATCAGGTGCAGGTAATACGTCCTCTTCCTCTGGCATGTCGAACCATGTAAGTGATTGTGATTCAGCGGAGTTCTCAGTTACTGACTCTTCAACATCCTCATCTTCCTGATTCTCTTCATCATCAAACTCATCGTCAGAATCTTCATCAAACTCATACTCCTCATCAGAATCCGAAGCCTCGTCATATTCGTCTTCCTCTTCCTGAAGTGTCATTTCAGCTTCTTCCAAATCTTCATCTATTTCCTCAAATAATTGATCCTCTTCAGACTCATCAACATCGATATCTACAGCCTGACCTTTAAGTATTGCGGAGATTCTTGTTATCATTATCCTCGAAATATCATCTTCGGATAATGCATCAAGAAGTGTAGCACCGCCTACAGCATTTAAATACTGCATCGCAGCTCTGATATGCGTTTTCTCATCAAGCGTCTGCCCCCTGTCGGCAAAAAATTTAAGAGCATCGCAGATTCCGTTTAAGATAACCGGGTTTGAAGAAAATGTATTGCTGTAAAAAATGTCACTTATCTTTGTTGTCAGATCGGCCGATCCAATAATGTCTAACTTAGCAAAATGATTATCTGCTGCCTTATCAAATGTTGCTCTTCCTACCCACCAACACTTGGATAAAACATTTCTGTAAAAGCCACTTCGTCCACCACCACTAAAGAAGAATCGGCTAATTACCGCACTTGCATCAGTTTCCTTCTTCTTAAGCTGCTTCTTGTCGTATTGATATCTTCTGCGTACATAATCATAAAAAGTCCCATTACACAATCCTGCCCACAGTCGTTCATCAGAGCACTGTGATTCGCTTAGCATTCTCAGATTGTTGTACAAAATCTTGCAGTTTCCAAAATCGACTTCACCAATAGTTCCCGACTCAATATCTGACAGCTCAAAATCTGGCACATCCATGAATTCAGCAAATGGATTACTGCCGTACTCCTGTTCCATCCAAGAATTATCATTATCCTGGAAATAATGAGTGTACAGGCGTTCCATATTATGTTTCATGAAGTCAACAGCATCCTGCTTCATAAAAAACAGCTTCATATCACTATTCCCCTAACATCTCCTGCATATTCAGAAAGGTCTTCCCAATAGGAAGCTGTAGCATTTCCTGAACAATTTCAGTTATTGTATCCTCTCCATAAATCACATCATCAATAAAATCTTTTTCTTGCTGCTGGTAAAACTTTGAGAATTTCAAAAACCATCTTGTATTCTCATATGTTGAGACATCATCTCTGCGTAGTGCCTCGACCATATATGTAAGAGCGGGCATTACAAGCACAGACAAAATCAATGGTCTCATAGTCAGATTATTCTGGTACTGAAGATATGCACCATATACTTCTTCATCCACGAATATTTTGATTCTCTCACGATCCAATTGAAAATGGATTGGTCTCTGCTCATTTTGATCCAATCGCATTTCCTTAACCACACTAAAAAGAGAGTCTTCTTGCGCCAACTCTTCATAATTTTTCAGGACATTAATTTTTGGCATGTTGTAATATGCCAAGATTGCGGCACGCGGTATCATAAGATCAATATCATCATAATCTGCGTTCAGTTTGCTGTTCTGGTAAAAAGGAATATCGTTAAGTGATACGATCATTCCCAAAAGAGCAACCTCACCATTAACTCTGCTATTACTGATTCGATATACTTCCTCTTCTGAAAAGGTGTGAATGACTGTCCTGAATGCAGTATTAGAGCATTCAATATGAATAACATACTCAGCACGTCCCTGCGAAATAAGGCCTTTGAGACCGGGATTATCCAGATTCATTCTGAAGCGTAATTCAAGTGTATTTATATCCTGACTAACAACCTCTGTGTCTACTACAAACTCGCCTTCTGTATAGTCATCCGTATCTTCACAAAGGACAGGATAAGGAAAAAGTCTATTCTTGATTTCCACTAACTTCTACCCCCATCGCATAGTTCTGTCTTCCAGAAACCTGAAAATCCACAACAACCTTTTCTGAAGGACTAACATCATGAAGAATTATTTTTCCATTCTTTACTTCTGCTTTATTCGTTCCTTTTACAAGATTGCTAATATGAATTGGCAAAGACTTCCCATTTTCTCCGGTTGCAAGAACCTGTACTTCACCATAGGATAATGCTTTCTCGGCAGTACAAATTAACCTATTTGTTCCGTTTCCGACACTTATTACTCTTGCCCTGACATTTACGCTTGTCATTCCTGCAAAAACATTATCCTGCCCTGCATCATCTGTACTGCCTTTTCTTCCGGTAGGCTTTCTCGGCTTTTCACCATCACGATGCCTATGACCACTAAGTTTTCCAAGGTCATCAATGGTGCCTTTTACTTTTCTTGATCCTGATCCGCCACTTCCCCGAACAGAAGTACTCTTTGTAGGATTAACAACAACTTCGACTGACTTCGTTGTATCTACAACGTTTTCACGCTTCGGAACATCTTCATTCTCATTATCAGTGGGTGTAGATTTATCAGCCGTATTAAAAAGATTTCCAGTGTCTATAAGTGTTTCTGCTCCAGACATTTCTTCGACTTTCTGCCGAATGACATCTTTCACCCAGTCCTCAACCTCATTTTTATATAGTTTTGCCCTGTCTGGATCAGAGTGTCGATTAGGCTCCCACTTATCATGTGTTGGGTTTTCCATTTCACGAAAGAAGACATTCAGCCCATCTCCTTGAAGTTCCAAGATCCCAGTGTATGAAATACCCTTGGGAAGACCTTTGATCTCTGTAATTTTCATTCCAGATTTTCTTACAACCAGGATTTTCTTATTCAAATCATTTGCATACATAAGCCTCAAACGAAGCTGCCCCATGCAATGAAAATCCTTGACTTCTTCTACGACTTTGTCTGGGTCAGCAAGCAAAATTTTATTAAAGCAGAATGCATCCTTGGCATATTTCTGGTTACGAGCAACAATATACCTGAGATCTTTTTTGTAACCTCCTGATTTTCAATAATTACATTAAGGTTGTTGTATTCAATGGCCATGAGGAAATTTTCAAGTATTTCCCCAATCATCTGATTTACCCAGTCGTTTTTTCCATTTACGACATAATCAAATCCAGGAACAAACAAGTCAGTTCCAACTTCATTACGTTCATAAATCCTATCCAATGCTGGGATCATAGCAACTGGCAGATTCCCAGCAGATTCCCCAAAATAGCCAACCGAACGTCTGATAGGATCCGAATCACCATATGACTCATCTGTAAAGGACATGAGATGTGCCACTCCTTGAACAGCTTTTTCGTTGTTTAGATTCTGTGTACGATAAAATACTGTCTGATACTTTGAATTGATAAACGGTGCCGCTTTACCTATGCCATAACTTCCAGCAGCTGTTTTACTAGATGATTTCACGGAAAACGCCGTACCTTTTACAAGGCTGACCCAAGGGGTAATCTTTCCAGATTCATAAGGTCCTTCAAGCCCTTTCGTGTTGAAATCACTTATTCTTAAAACAGTAATTTTCCCATCACGCATATCTCGAAGAGCGCGGTCTATAAAATTGTGCGCCCTCTCGTTACCATCTTTCTGCCAAAAACTCCTACACATAATTAGAATGCTCTGAAGTTCCTGCATCCCTGGAAAAGAAGAAGCATTTTCATAAGTCTTAAAAAACTCGATTGTAACTGGCTTATCCTCATCGTATTGTGCATCAAGCGAATTCTGACATATTTCCCTTGCCATTGCGCGAAGCGGATTTCCCTTAAACCATTCCAGCGCAGGGTTAGAAAATCCTTCTATATCGCCATTATTTCTTGATGGAAAATTCCATTTAATCATGTAACCGCCCCTTCTTAATCACTATGCATTCATTATCTTCTTGTCAATTGAAGGCATGATATTTAGCAAGCTCTGATAACTATCTACATCGTGATATACAACATTCTCAGTAGAAATCTCATTAAACAACCTCCTTGCACAGGATATTTTTGCTTTTTCAATTGGTCTTAATTCTAAACTCTCCATACCAGATCATAGTTACCCCAGTTAATTCTTCCAAGGTCAAGACCGTTTGAATTACCATGATCTCGTGAAAGATCAGTGTGGAACAAAACATCATATCTGAGCCTATCAGCAGCCAGCGGATTATTAATATAGTTACTCTTATATGTATTCCAGTTTTCTGCCAGTTTCTTAGGGCACAAAATCAAAACAGATCTGTTTCTGCTCTCGTAATATTTCACTACTGCGAGTGCAGTAAAGGTCTTACCAAGGCCTACTGAATCCGCCAATATGCATCCATTATATTTTTCAAGCTTGTTTACAATTGCAACCGCAGCGTCCTTTTGGAACTGATATAAGGTATTCCAGATTTTGCTGTCCTTGAACCCTGTCGCTTCATTTGGCAATTTATCTTCCGTAATATCATCCAGAAACTCACTAAAAATTTTATATAGTATTACAAAGTACAGAAATTCAGGCGAATTCTCATTGTAGAGAAAAGCTATTCTGTCTAAGACTTCCTTGGTAACATCTTTTGTTCTGGCAGTGTCATTCCATATCTCATCGAACATTTTCAGGAAATATCTGCTGTTTTCTGTCTCATCTGTCTTAACGATTGGATAGTATGCATTATTTCCGGTTGCAGCTCCAAGATCCACCTTCGTGAAATCCTGTATGCCGGTATATGCTTTCCCGTTTATTGCAACAAAACCGGGCATTATTTCACCAGATACATTAGATTTGAATCTTACCTTTTTCTGTATCCAGTCTGCACACTCTCTGGCTATCTTCTTTTGAAGCAGATCACTTTTTATCTTCGCCTCAAATTCTGAGCCAAAGATATTCCTTTCACTTTCTAATATTTCCTTAGAGCATTTGCCTGTAAAGAGAGGCTTATTGAAAAGAAACGCTACCTCTTCAACATTCTCCAGCTCTTTCTTCAGCTCTTTATAGGCATACATAGAAAAGCTTGCTACAACAATAGATAACTTACTGTTGCCAGAAAGCTCTTTTTTAAGATCTTCATTAAGCTTTTTCTACATATTGTCAATAATTTTCAATTCAATCACCCTTAATGAAAAGCTGTAATTATCGCATCTTCGCCTTTTCTTCCATCTGCCTTACAGTTGACACACCTGTTTACCTTTACAACCTGTATATCAAACCTTTTATAGAGGTCATAGATCATCTCATGATTGGAATTCGTAATCATAACACTACAGCCTTTGTCATATAGTTCATTCACTATCCCCGCCAACTCGATCTGATCCGGTTCATAAAATCTATCCTTTGTATATCTCAGAAAGGTCTCTTTTTCAGTAATCTGAAAATACGGAGGATCCAGAAAAATAAAATCTCCTGGCTCTGCATACTTTTTCAGCACTTTACGATAGTCACTGCACAAAACTTTCTTTTTCTTCAATACCTTTGCTGCTGCTCTGATTCGTTCAGGATCGCAGAATATAGCATCAGGATTTTTGCCATAAGAAGTATTAAATTCTCCACTGCGATTAACCCTGTAAAGTCCATTGAAGCAGGTTTTATTGAGATAAATCATTCTGGCTGCAGCATCTTCTTTTTCCAGTTCATGCCAGTCTTTTGCCCTGATCTTGTAAAAATCTCTTTCAGTATTTTTGTATTTTTGAAGTCTTGAAATCACATCTTCCGGAGACTTCTTGACTGTTTTGTACAGGTTAATCAGTTCCTCATTGCAGTCAGATATAACAGCGTTTTCCGGAACAAGTGCAAAAAACATTGCACCTCCTCCGACAAACGGCTCAATATATTTGCCTGTATATTCCGGCACTAGTGGAAGAAGCCTGCTCAGTAGTTGCCTTTTTCCACCTGCCCATTTCAATATTGGTTCAGCACTCATGTGAATTATTTGTTTCTTTCCATTATTTTTTTATTATTAGTTCGAGCAAATAATACTTTGCCCTGGTATAAGCAATGTAGTTGAGGTTCTGGCTAACATCTTCATGGCGTACATATATGACCATGTCTGATTCAAGTCCCTTAAAATCCAACACAGATGAAACACGTACCTCATCGTCATTCGTCACAGGTTGTTTTATAAATTTCCATTTTGCAATACCTTCAGGATACTGCTCCATAAACCAATCTGCATCGTCCACGAGAATTGCAAGTGATGTTGTGTTAAGCCCTTCGTCTACCAAATATTCTTTAAGCAGATTATTAAGCCGCTGAGTCAGTTTCTTACCATCTGCTATATTCTCACTCTTTGGTGTAGGTCCTTCTACCGGATTCGTTATTACATCTGTGCCAAGATCTGTTTCCTGGGTTGCATATTTATAGATATTCGCGGTATTTCTGATATTCTCATGTAAAAGAAGCGGGGGTGTGTCTATCATAAATGCATCACCAAAGCTCTCTGCTCTTACCTTTTGTACATCATCATAAAATACGCCCAATCTGGAAGCTTTTTCATCCTTCAGATAGGTCTTTAAGTTAAATGCGTCCTCTTCAGAAAAATCCTGGGCCTCATCAACAAATATTGCATCATACGAACCAGCTGGTGTATTCTCTCTTAGCGACTCCAAGTCTATAACATCAACGGCATCACTCGTTTCATTTTTCATAACTGCTGACAGTGCCTTGGATTTACATGTGAGTAAAACTCGCGCTCCATTCTCAGCTTCTGCATTTGCCATTTTAATTGCAATCCATGTCTTTCCTGTACCAGCACCACCTCGCATATAAAACTGTCTGATATTGGATACAAAGTAGATATAGTTATCCTGGACTCTATTCACGATATCAAGCTGTTTTTCTTTAAATTTTACAAGTGCACCAGCTGCAGCTGCCATAGCTGAACGTTTGCGGATCATATCAAGGAAGAATTCATGGTTCTCCTTCATATACTGATTTCTCCCATATTTGGAACCGCCCCATGTCTTGAACATATCACGAATTTTCTTATCCAGATTATCCATATCCTGGGCTTCAATAGTACATGCCTTGTCACGATTACTTATCGATTCTACCTGTGGTAATGCGTAGAAAGGGAATATAGCACCTGCTCCAAAAAGTCCTCTATACTGTTGATGATACTCAGTATTGAACTTATCCTTAAAGTAGTACATGCTTTCTTCAGCCTGCTTATAAGGACTTCTTTTCAGCGGTCTGTCACCATGCACATTATCAAGCAGCGTCCATTTATCGCCATCAATATCAATTCCGGAACCACCCTTTACCTCCAGGCACAGGAACCCATATTTCGGACTTGCCACTATAAAATCGGCCTCTGATTTTTCAAGTGATCCATCTTTTCTTTTCCTATTCCATTCAACAGAATAAAAAACCGTGTAGCTGTCATCCAGCTGTTTTCTGAACTGGTTATATACTTCCAGTTCAGAATCTTGAGGATCAAGTTCATTAATGTTTTTTGGAAACATTACAGCCATGTCTACATCTCCCAAAATCCTATAAAAGGTTTCTTTGTATCTTTATTATCTTTAAGAGTATATAAATACTTACGCCCCAGGTCGTGATTAAAAAATTCGCAGCAAATCTCTGGCAATATAAGGCAAGCACTACATGCTGTGTCGTCTCGTTCAAGACAAATCGGATCAAAAATACAGTTTTTTGTCTCCTCTAACGCTTTCTGCAGGAAATTGTAATAGTTTGTTTCAATCATTCCTGACAGCGCCCCAAGAGGTGTACCCTGTGATGTCTGTGCATATATGAATATACTGGTTGTTTCAAGTAGTATAACCTCTGTAAGCGAAGTATCCTCCAGACCACTTATCTCACCGGCAGTTTTTATAAATGCGTGTGATATAGAATGCAATAAGGCCAAAACATTCTTTGTAATTTTTTCTCCATCATCCACTCCGCTGAAGATATTAACCAGCTCGCTGTGAACATTTTCTGAGAACCATTCTTTCACTGCCACTTCGTCTTCTGTATCTGGCATCTGTTCTTCTGTTATAATCTCGTTTTTAAGAAACCAATCCAGAATCTTTACTCTGTCAATTTCAAAAAGGATACCTTCAGTTTCAAGCTTGGTTCCATATACCAGATTAGATACATTATCTTTGTAATGGTCAAAGGCAACCAGTTTCAAACGTTTCTTAGCAAGATGAGGATCTGACGTTTTTCTTGTAAATCCATATGAACAGTTAATAACTTCGATGTCACAGGATACCTGCATAGATGAAATTCCCATGCGTTCATTCAAATCCGTTATATCCTCCCTTGAATCAATAAAATCCATAGAAAGCTGTTTACTGATTGAATCTTCAAGTGTTAGTACCTTTGGAGCATATTTTAAAGTGTTATACTGCATCAGTTTGAATGAGAAGTTTTCAATCCAGTGCTTATATGATTCCTCGTCCTCTTTCTTACGTTTGGCAAATATCTTGTCACAATAGGATGTGTATGGTTCTACCGACAATGCATTCTCTGTGGTTACGCCAAGCATCTTTGAGATAGCTGCTTCTCTCATTGCTTCCGGCATCATTCCTGCAGTTATCATCTGATCTATTGCCTTCTCTGCTTCTTTTCTCTTGGCATCATTTGTATTGCTCGCACTGAATGCAAGTGGTATATTATCAAGTATTTCAAGAAACTTTTCCTGGCTTAATTTCCCAAGCCATTTTGAAACCAATGTCTTTTGCGCATCTATCCCCTTCTCAAAAAATTCACCATTCTTCGTGTCTGCTATATTGATGATCTTCAGTGAGAATGGCTTATAATTTCTTGATGATTCTGCGTTGTCCAGAGTCAATCGCTGCCCACAGGATGGACATTTGATTGCGAGCTCCAGTGTATCTTCCTTACCATTATTTTTTACATACATGTGATAGGCACCTCTGCGCCCATCATTTGGTCTGTACTGAATATCTTTTGATCCGTTTCTCACATAAGGAATCTTTACCGGTTCAGCATGACCACATTCACATGAATATATCATCTGCAACTGTTTTACACCGGATTTATGACAATTGGGGCACTCCCAGTGTGCCAGATCAATATCCTGTGGATTGCGTTCTTCAAACGCGCGATGACAACTGTTGCAGTAGAATACAAGCGGAGACTTCCTGCCTGTGATATCCTGAACGGTATCATTCATTGCAGGTTCAACAATCGTAAAACTATGCTCACCATCATTGATATTAAAAGATGATATATCACCACCTCTATTACCAAATAAGCGGATCTGCCTCTTAATCTCTCCTTCAATAAAATTCTGATAGATGTTATCCATCTTGAGGTAATTCCAGCCGATTATCTCAGCAGTAACGCTTTGTGCATCACCACGGCTTGCCACCCACATATGGGGCAGGAAGCTATATACTGCCTGACTTTTACTTCTACTCATCTCTGTACTCATATTGATACCACCCTCAATCGATCCTAATTGTCACAGACTCTTCCGTATCTCTAAGGCTGGACATCGGTTTTCTATGCCCATGTGAATACTTTTTAATGGTGTCTGAAATAAACTCATTAGGTAAAAGTGTGTCGTTCTTAATTCCGTTCATAATGGCAAGAGTTTCATTGGTAATTGCCTCTTTGTATGCATCTGACATTTTTTCACTATCGTTACAACCATATGCACTTATTAAATGCCTTGTCAGCTCCACAACATCCAGTTCTTCCTCTTCCAGAAGTTTCTTCCATGTACTTGCACTGTAAACATTTTCTATGTTCTTCTGCAAAGCAATGTATTGATACAGCATTCCAACAATCAGCCCCGGCAATGTGCAATAAACAGCATTTTTTGCCCACCTGTTAATCGGTACAGGTTCAACAAGATCGTCTTTGTTCTGATGGAAGATCACAAAGTTCTTCAAATATGACCTGTCTCTCACTCTGGTCAGACGGATAAGATCCAAAACAATTCCCGTATGCCTACGTCCAGTTCTCGAATATGCTTGAATATACTCAGCATTATTATTTGGAATACCGAAGAAATACATAACATTAAATGAATCCTCATCCACTCCATGAGATATGGTGCTTGTAGCAAGGAGCAAATTTTTCGCTTCAAGGTTTCTTCTGTTTTCCTGTATTTCAAACAATGTCTTCCTGACCTGCTGGAAATCAGTGTCGCTTGTCATTGATTCCGGATCAAAGAGCGGTATCCCCTTATCTTCCAGGTAGTTATTCGCCTGATTCTGGAAAGCATTATATAAGTTGTTTACATCATTCTTGACTTTGTTATATACCAGCTCGATCCAGTAATCATACAGTTCTTCCTTGAGACTGTTTTCATCGCCTTCATAACCCATTTTCTTTAATGGCTCAATATAATTCTCAACATGAGTCATCATGTCATACACAATCAAGCGCATCTCTAGTACTGACTGCCATACACTGTCAGTGATAGATCTTCCATAAGGAACATAGCCCATAATGATTCGTGTAATATCATTCTTGTCTATTGAAGAATAGAAGTTTCTATCATTCTGAACAGATGGGTATTCGCATGGGAATCTCCTGCCTTCGCCTTCAAGGTGATACAAATTTCCAAGGTGTTCTTTGTACATAGAAATTGTTGCCGTTGCACCTATGTATCTGATCTTCTTTCTTTGCTCCTGTGGAACTAGATTCTCTGCATAATACTTCAGGAATGATTCATAATGGGAATCGAATGTTCCCAAGCTCTCTTTAACCAAATGCAACTCATCCTGAATAAATAATGTAGGAATTGGATCCTTTAACGGTTGTATCTTTTCTATTGTATTTTTACAGCCAGCCTTTGCACACAGACATTTGGAGGTTGTTGTAAATCCATGTATTGGGCAACGATTTTTTACCTGTCCAAAGAGTGCCTTAAATTCTTCCGTCAGGCCCACCATAGCCATCTTATCAATAGTACTTACAATTACAGTAGGCAGATATCTGTATATTTCATTATCGACAATGTAAAGCGGAAGTTCCTTTACGCTACAGTTAGCATTGTCACATACGTGCTCCAACCGCCATTCTTCCTTATTGAAACGAACATTTACCATCTTCTTGCCGCAAACAGGGCAGCTGTCTATAAATCTGTAATAATCATTTAGCGTATCCTGATCACTATCAAGTATCAGCTGTCTGCTGGCATTCTTCTGTCCTCTATCACTTAATTTTTCGTATAGATCAATTCTGTTCGGAGTATTATCTTTACCAACATAGAATCCCAAAGCAAACCTTGTTGTATTCGAAAGTGAATGCTCCTGTTCGCGGATAATGTTAGCCTTCATTATGACGGTCAAAACACGTTCAAGCTGTTGGACTGCAAGAAGTCTCAGTGGATACTTTAAAATTGCAGTAACCCCTTCATTCTTTCCTCTCAACCTATCGAAAAACATGGAGAATACTGTAATTCCAAGAAAGGCTTCTGTTTTTCCGCCACCTGTAGGGAAATACAGCAAGTTTGCAACATTAAGATCTGCTGCCTTCATCGATGGATCGTCATCATCTTTGTATTCGCATCGAATGACTTCACAGATCATTGATACAATAAAGACAATCTGAAAAAGTCTCCAGCCTTCAATAGGTCGAGTATCATTTCCTATTTTGAGCTTAAAAGTTTTGTTCATGTACAGAAATGCCTTACGAACCCAGTCTGTATACTCAATCTGCTGTATGCCTGATTCAAATCGCGCTATTTCGCTTTTATAATTTGACAGTGCTTCTCTGTATTTGTCCTTTGCTACCTCCGTCAGTCCTTCTACTTCATCAAATTCATTCTGACAGGCATCAAAGTCTTTATTCAGTTCAGATAAAATATATTTCAGATTTTTAACCGGATCTTCAATAAGCGCATCAAACCTTGTATATGCCTTATATTTATCAGTCGTAACAGTACGTTCCTGATAGTAAACAGGAATGTTTACCGTGGTCAGCTTGTTCTTTTCCTTGTCATATTCAACTGATGCATTTTCAGCAACTGCATATACAGCCTCTCTCTTCTTGAAACTGCTCTTAAAATATTTGAGATCAATTTCCTTAAATTCCACATCAGGCTCCGCAATTACATCCATGCCTGCATCAAATATTCTCGGGAGGTATCCGATGTTCTGCCGGTCGGACTTAGGTGTGTTATTTACCATCTGTAAAGTTACATACTTCGTATCTTCATCTTCAGATACAAGCAATAGGATGTCTATTGCCCAATGAGCGTTAACCGCCTCAGGCTTGGCAGAACATTTTAATTTAAAGTGGTCTTCGTCAACAAGGTCATTAAAATATATATCTGCATCACGCACTATACAGATCTCCTCACTGATTTCACCAGCTACAAGATTCAGTCGTTCAGATATTCTCTCTTCAAGGTGCTGTTTACCCGCTTTAAGGTTCTCTAACGAGATTTCTATTCCTTCACCAAGAACTTTTTCTATTTCAACTTTCTTATAAACCTGTGGTAACTCATAGTGTTCATTTGGATATTTATCTAACAGCTCCTGAATATTGCTATATACCATATGATCTCTTTCAGACCATATGCGCATTATATAATCTCTTATCTCCTCGAACTGTGGAAGAACAGTATAAAACAGCAGACCACGAGGAACTATTTTCAGCTTTCCCGAAGCATTCTTATCAATCTGAAATGATAGACTGATTGATGGAATACTCTCAAACTGCCTCGTCAGGTCTTCTTTATAACCATCATCAAACGCCTGCTCTACTCTTTCTTCAGCAAGTGTTCCGACCATGACGGTTAATTCCGGATTGTCACCTACAACACGTTCTGGAAAGTCACGACCAGATATTCTCTTAATATATTTTCGGGATATATACTCAGCAACAACGTTGTAATCCTTCATTACTTTTCTCCATTCTTGATGATATCATCCATAATCGTTCCCGGTGTCAGGTCGCTCAAGACATACAGAACCTCTCGTGCTCTTGAGCATGCTGTATATAGTTTACGCATTTCAACCTGAACATTTTCTTTTACGTCAGGTTCTAATTTCCCGACCGTTTCCCAGCTGGACAACTTCTTGGCATTGCTGTTCGAATCAAAAACATAATTAAACGGATACAGCCCAGCTATTATCACTGCTCTAAAATCAAGTCCCAATGACGAATCAATTGAAGACAAGACCACTCCTCTTGTATCGCTGTACTTGACCTTCTGACCATCTTCTGGTGTTGAAATAATTGAAAACTGAATTTGATCCTGCTTAAGCCCCTCAGTCACCCAATACAAAAAGTTATATTTGAACAGGCGATTTCCTTTCTGGGGATATAACACAGCAATTTCTGAATATCCAATATGATATTTATCTGCTATCTCATGAATTGCTCCGATAACAACGTCTTTTATCTGACCTCTATTAATTTCCGTTGTTATTTTCAGTGCAACGTTTTTGCTGTCACCATTTTCAAAAGTGTCATATTCGAATTCGTCCAGATTAATCATGTCTAGTTCACTTAATTTGCTGTTCATATAAGTCAGCATTCTATTAAGAAATCCACTTATCTCCGGACTATTCCTATAATTTTTTTCTATGTATTTAACTCTGCCGGTAAAGTCCAACTTACCGTCAGCAATCTTTTTCCATGGAGCGTCTCCTCTTCGGCTTTGGCTTCTAACTGTTTGATTCAGATCACCAGCCATCAAGAACAGCGACTCCTGTGAACTTTCAAGCAACGAATAGCACAGTTCCAGCCACAACGGTGTAAATATCTGTACTTCATCAATGAATATTGCCTTGAAACGAATTTTTATTCGTCCATCTTTAATAGCTGCTATACATTCTTCTATTTCCTCATCAGTAGCATATTCATCAATTGTCTTTCCAAGACATTCCTTAAACAACTTTGCTACAAGTCTATGTAAGGTCAGGATGTATAGTTTTCTATCATGTCCAGTCATTGCCGCACATGACTTTTTAAACCTATAGGAATCAGCAAGGTTGTTATTGAAACAAGTTAAGAGGACATTACTTCCCTTATACATTCCTGTGTATTTAAATGCTTTTGAAAGGAGTAATACACTTTTGCCTGCTCCGGCATTTGCTAGTATTACCCTGTGTCCTCTACCCATATCATTTATCTGTCCGACCTGATAATCGTCCAGATAAAACGTCCTGTATTCAACTTCGTCGCCTGTAATTTCTTCGCTTTCAGCCGGAAGTTCATCTTCAATTTCCGGCACATAGACTTCTTCCCTCTCTTTCATGACAACAGTATATTCGGGAGCAAGTCGTTCAAATATTGCCAACGATTCTGCCTCTGTAATCCTTTTAAAATTGGAATCATAAGGCATCCTTATATTTTCAAATATATGAAGATCCTTCACAAACTTCGGACGGTTCTTTGCAGTCGTTGGTATAAAAAATCTAATTGCAGAATAAGGTGCAAACGAAGTCAACGCATCTGCATCAACAGAGTTTACCGGCACATCCTCATTTACAAAAAGATAAATATGCTTATAAGGAAACTTTAAAAGTTTCTTCTCATTATGGCGAACTATAAGCAGTTTTGAATTGACCAATCTTTCATAAATTGATTGTTCTATATTTTCAGCTGCCATTTGGAGCATAGGTACCTGTGTAGCATCAATTTTGTTCTGCACAATAGAGAATGTAATTAATCCCTGCTCTGGAGAAATATACATCCCCATATGAACCTGCTCGGTACAAAACCCAAGAGGATCAATTCCGGTAACAAAGCAGCCTTCCTTGAAATTCTTCAAGGCATTTCTCAAAAGGAATCTTTCCTCGGCATAAATATGTTCTTTTCGCTCAAAGTCATTTGGCCATATCTTAATTGGCATTGGTAAATCATCTCCCGGCATGCTTCTGTATTTTATTGGTTCTTCTTAAATATACTTCCCAGATTTGATGCGTTCATCTTTTGGTTTCTCAGCATCAGCAGGAACAGACCAGTATGCTCCCATCTTGTGAGCACCAGGTATCCTTCCTTCCTCGCATAGCCTTCTGATCCTACGCTGCTTAATACCCCATTTCTCTGCCACCTGACTGATTGATAAGTACTCCATATTTCTTCCTCGCTAAAGATTTAAAAACATAAAATACACCAAATATTATTGTAGCCCCAAGTCGGCACAAAATCAATCATTTTCTGCTCAGTTTGACCAATTTTTTTCTTATTCGATTTCTTTTTTTGCACAATTCGCACAACGGGATTCGTTTTTATTTAAAAAAAGCCAGAACAGAAAAGTTGTCACTTCCCCATCCTTAAATGAAAAACTCAGTGCAAAATCATAAAGTTTTCCAACACATTAATTAATGTATTTTCTGTTTTTCTGGTATTTTGTGTGATATAATCCGATTAAAACTGTTGAAAATGGCTTAATTGTTTACATGCTAAAATAGCGGCTCGCATTTTCTTCTGCAAAAGTTAATGCAACCCACTTCGTATTGATTATGGATGATTAACTATCTGCTTTTCATTCCTATTCTTTACTTAGTAACTTTGGACTTAAACATATCTCGTCTGCGGGGACTTGTGACATGTTAAGCACTTCCAACAGTTTTTTCATTTCTTCAGTTTCCACAAGCTCGTATGGACTTTTATATCCCAGTCCCGGTCTTGTTGTACTGTTGATATGATTTGCGATTAAAGTCATGTCTTCCTGCGTATAACCCTTAAAGGTTTTCCCTCTTGGAATAACATATCTTATAAATTCATGATTCTTTTCGATGTGAGGTTTCTGCCACGAAGCTTGCAGATCGCAATAGAAAATCTTTGTTCTGCGCGAACCATTCTTCGTATATTCAAGTGCCATAGCATCTTTGAAGCAACGTCCGTTATCCGTTAAAATCACCGGAAACAGTTTTCTGAATCTCCTAATACCTAATGCTTTCGTAAGCTTATCAAATACTTCTGTTACTGATTCCTCTGTTTCATCTTCAATCAGAATCATCAGCATTACAGAATTACTATTAAACATAATGGTAAGCAGCACCTGTTCCTTGGTTCTAAGTCCTCTAACCGTATCCATTTCTACTACTGGTATATCAGGATGTTCTTCCATGTATTTCTGAAAATCTTCGTACGTTCTACCCTGTCTGTAGTTGAATTTGTTGCACTTGATTTCTGTCTGCTTCTTACGGCGTTTCCTGTATTTCACTTTGCTCCTCAAATCCAAGTTGCAAATGCTTAATTCGCCTGCTTCTATGTAATTATAGATGCTTCTTTCTGACACTTTGATTTCCTCACTATGCGTATTGCATATGTGGGATAAAGGTTGTCCCTAGCGAACAAGCGGTGATAAAACTTCATCTAAAGTTTTTAATTCCTGTGGTGTTAAGCGAATACCCTCCCGCGATTCTGAACGGACCTTTTTCGCCTTTGCATCAGCCTTTTCTGCAATGTAATAATACTTATTGTACTTACATGCTTTCTTATTCTTCTCACTACAGGAATCACATACAAACGGTGCCTTCTCTGTCTTTTTGCAGGTATGTGTAACGCATCGATCGCAATACTGCGTACAATCATGCTCTGTGCATGTCCAACACCTCTTGGTACAATACTCATCTCCGCAAAGACCTGTCTTCCTACAATTCGGGGGATACACACAGTCAGTTCCACATGCATAAGGTGACTTGACCATTATTCTGTTTTGCCTTACTTCTCTTGTGATACTGGATGTACTTCTACCAAGTTCTTCAGCTATCTCACCAAATGATTTCTTAGCATATATACCAGCTTCAATCCTCACTCTTTCTTTTAAAATTATTCGATTGTAATTACTCATTTGACTCCTAACCGCAGATAGTAATCACATCGAATCATATCACACAAAATACCTCCTTCTGCAATAGTTATTGCAACGGATTTCTCCAAATTACAATAATTTCGTTGCGTTAAGTTTTTCAATTAAAGGTGTTTATCTCTTATCTGATTCTTATTATAAAAACTAAGGTGTCCCATAAACACACCTTGCATATCGAATTTTTGTTCTTACTTTTTGTATTGTTTTATCAATCTGTCAATTTCAGCATTCATCATTTCAACCACATTTTGCGGTCCTGCAAGTGTTACCCCCTCTCCAAGACCTATGATCCATGCCAGAAACTGACTGCTGACTGCAACCTCTACATTGACTATGAAGCGTTTATCATCCAATCTGATCATTGATACATCTTTACCAAAGCGGTCTATCATTACACCAGCAAAAGAATTGTCGCACTCAATGCGCACCCACTCTTCTTTGCCTCCATACATGCCAAACATTTTGCTGGCATATGCAGCCATATCAAATGATTTAAATGCCTGCCTTCCTTCTCTTCCCTTACCATTTGACTTGATATAAAGCATTTTATCTACACGAAAATGTTTAATTATTCCCTCATTACTGTCATACGCAATTAAGTAATAATTTTCATCATCCCAGGATAATGACCATGGACTAACCTCGTAAAGTGCTCCATCATGACGCAGTTCCATCTTCTTGTCAACATTCCACTGAAAATACTGGAATGTTATCCTCGAATTTTCTGCTATTGCCGTATGTATCCTGTCAACATTGTAATAAATGCTCTCATTCATCGTCTTTACACGACCAGCCACAAATACTTGTCTGTGTAACTGCGATGCTTCATATTTACTTGCCAATCCTTCTATCTTTTTTATAAGCTCATTTGACTTCTTGGCTGTGATAAATTTTGCAGACTGCACAGAATCAACCAATAATTTTAATTCTGCAAGTTCAAACTGTCTGTTACCTATATGATAGGAATATGTCCTGTCTTCCTGCGTTCCTATAACATCCAGACCATACACTCTTAAATTTTCAATGTCATTATATAAGCTTTTGCGCTCCGCACTTATATCATACGCAGCGAGTGCATCTATAATCTCCGGCATAGTAATACTGTGCGTTTCATCAGTCCGCTCCAGAAGAATTTTCATAAGATATATCAGTTTCAATTTCTGATTTGATGATTTAGGCATATAGCACCTCCAAACTCCCCGATAAAACTAAAAACTTCTCTTATATGATACCATAAATAACCATATAAGAGAAGTTCCTTCATTCCTGCAAGTCCTAATGTCGGTACACTATTATATTTTATCTGTATTTGCTACTTTGCAGAGCAGCATATCACAATTAAAACCAGTACTATAATAGCAATTATTAATAAAACAGGCTGGGTAAATAACCATAATACTGCGAATAGCAATACAAAAAATCCTACAAATTTACCGATTGCAGCTATTCCTGAATAATCCCCATCACAAGCGGCAATGATTGAACCAACAACAAATATTAAAATAAACGCCAATATATGCATAACTGCCACCTCCGTAAATGTTCTATTTAACTCATTTATCATGCATCTGTTCCTTATGCTTTATTTATAGCACTTTATACTGTCCAATAATCATCCCTTGTACATCAAATTAATGTTCTGTATTGCAACAAATCGGTAAAAAAAGGACGCAGAATTTCTCCCACGTCCTCACTACCATCTGGCTTTATCTTCTCTTACCTTCGATACTTCCTTATGTGCCGCTTCCTGCTTCACCTCATCCACACCTCTAGCCTCAAATGCATCTGCATTATACTGATACTCCTGTGGTTCAGCAACCATCGGTGAATATACAACCTCTGCTTCCACTCGCTCAGCTTCTGCCCTCTCCGGCTCTGTCTGTTCCTGTTCCTTTGTTTTCACATTCTCCATATACTTTTCCTTATCAAGCTGCACATTCATAGCCAGATTATCCAGCTTATCTATAGATGCATCCAAATGCAGCTCCATTGATACAAACAACTTTCTCACTGCTTTCATAGGTGCAAGCACCGCCTTTGTAATGGGATGTTTCTGCTCTTTCTGTGAATAATCTACCTCCGGCTTGTCTGCAAAAGTACGAAATGCATTGGCTGCTGTCTGTCCTGCCTCACGAAGTTCTTTGCCAAGTATGGCAGTCTTTGCTATATTCCTGTCAGTCTCCTTGATAGCACTTCTGACATTCTCCCGTATATTAAGAAGTTTAATCTTAATTCCTAAGAACTCAGACACTCTGTATAATGCTGCTCTGCCTTTTGCTTCTGTAACTATGCTTTCGGCTGTGGACTTGACCTGTTCCTTTGTCTCCAACATCTGTTTTTTATTTGTTCACATCTGGTATTGAGTCTCTGCTGCGCCTCAGTCAATGCCTTTTTCGCATTGTTAATCAGCGTATCTTCCTGCATCTCCTTGATCTGGTTCTGCATATTGGTAAGTTCCTCTGTCATGGAATCAATCTTTTTCTCAAGACCATCCACATAGCTGCATATCACAAATGCAGTCCATAGCCCTCAATGAGCCAGCCTGCACCACCAGTGCCATATTCCTCTTTGATACGCTTTGCTCTGGTTCCGGCATCAACCATAGGCTTACCATCCACCTTTTTTATCTTCAATATTCTCACCTTCTTTTCCAAAAATTTCTGATTAAATCTTTATAAACTCGTTGCATAATTTGCTTCGTCTCTGTATACTATAGTTAGTAGATGGGCTATATGCCTATCATGTGGACTGACACATAAAATCCGAAATTCTTTCCGGACTTCGGGTGCCGATCAGTTGGCGGACAACAGAAAAATCAGTCATTAAAGGAAGGTGTCATCTGCTACGGCAGAAGAACCTTCCTTTTAAATTTGCCAAAATACCATTTTGATATAAGGAATTTGACGCTCATGACTAAGAAACAGGCTATTGCCATCATCACTAAGTGCGCAAAACAATACCAGCAGTATTTAAAAACTCAAAGTACTTAGTATTATAATGAGCATTGATACATCCGCCCGCATGATTGCTAACTATACCGAACCACACCTTGAGCTATACACTGAGAAAGTAACCGGAACTACTACTGCATGTCTTGGTCTGATTCAGAGCAAAGACCTGTAACATCTTCAATTCCATTCCGAATCATGTCTGCTTTATCTGGTTCAAACTCGCTACCGTCAATTAACTTTTAAAGCTTCAAATACTCCTCTGCTTCTTCTTTAAATTTCTCAGCTATATCAAACTTATCGTTGAAATACCACTTCGGTAATATAGTTTCTACTCTTATACTCATTCGATTCCCCACTATATGAATTTATCAGACAAATACTTTATTGATTTATTAATATGTTTTAATGCTGAAAGTTCATCTCTAATCTAGGGTTCCATAGTTAATATATTCCCAAGAAAATTAATATCTATCGTATAATTTTCCGTTATTACTTTCCCACAAGTTTCATAACTTATCTCAACATCAAAAACTTTATCCGGATAATTTCTAAAATCAAATCCAGAACTTATGTGTTGTTGTGGTGCAAGAAAAACATTTTTTAGATTTGTGATATTAAAATCATTTAAATCTTTCTCTCCCGTTTTTCCCCATTCCAA
>ERZ838399.1275-NODE-1275-length-24202-cov-4.468961_pt1 | contig 24202 bp, 26 predicted proteins | sample MGYA00519683_ERZ838399 | MGnify/ENA primary metagenome ERZ838399 (study PRJEB31850, sample SAMEA3708833) | human gut metagenome | biome: human gut; feature: human-associated habitat; material: faeces | place: China | collected 2014 ...
AAAGATCCGCCCAATACAACACCAGCAATTACATTATAGAGTCCTGAAACGAAAAACTGAACATATATTGAAATCGCTTCTATTAATGCCACGATATTAAATATATAAAATAAATAAAGAATATCTTTATTTTTATACTCTGCATACAGCAAGCCAGAAAAGAAATATCCCATTATTAAATATGTATGATATTCATGTGTACGCAATAAATTTAAAACCGCAGGAAAAAGAATAATATATATTAGCCATATTAAATCATGAAATTGTTTTGAAATAATCGGTTTTTTAATAAAAAATATACACAAGATGAATAGCGAAATTAGTATTATGATGGACGCATAATTTACATTAATTGAATATAACAACGCTGAAATTACTATTAAAAAATTAAATGATTTAGTCAAACTCATAACTTACCCTCAACATAATTTTTTATCAACTCATTATTTTTATTGCTAAGCCCAACCAATACATCTTCATAATTTTGAAAAGAGTCAATTAAATCAAAGTTTTCATTAATAAATTTTTGGGCGTTTATTAATGGCTTTTTTCCATAATATATTTCCTTTATTGTCTTTTCATATTCGCTTGCTGACTCACAATGATAATAATCAATATTATTTTTCGCAGGAATTCCTTCAATACCTACATCATTGGTTAAAACTGTAATGCCTGAGTAAAGCGCTTCTAAAACCTTAACTTTGATACCAGCCCCCATAATTATTGGGGCAACGAAACACATAGCCACAGAAAAATAATCATCAATAGTATCTACATAACCTGTAAAATGTATTTTTGAAGACTCATATTTCTTCAATTCATCTGTAAGACCACCACCGATAACCAAAAATGTTATATCTAAATCTTTTAGTTTAGGCATTACATTATTTATAAACCATTTAACCGACTCAATATTTTCAGTTCTAGAAAGTGCCCCATAATAAATTATATTTTTATTTTTTCTTTCATATTTTTTTACGCTTTGATGAAAATAAGCTACAATTGGAAGAATATTTGAAGTTAGCCAGTGAGTTTCCTTAAGCAACTGAACATCTTTTTTATTGTGAACCAAAACTAAATCATATTTATTCAGAGAATAAATTTCTCTATTTCTAATATTAATGAATTGAAAATATTTATATACTTTTTTTATTATATTTTTTTCATATTTGTACTTTCTTTGGAATGCTTGGAATGTAACATCATGTTCAGATGCTACGTAAACACTGTCCGAAAACACCTCTTTAATTTTGTCTATCGCCAAAACCAGCTGTGTCCATTCAACAATCACTATATCTGGAATGAATTCATTTCTAATTGCTATTAGTTTCTCGATAAGTTCATCTATGTGATACAATGCAATCATATTGCAATATTTGGTAAACGGATTTAGTTTTGAGCTTATGCTCTTAATCATTCCGAAAGCATTTTTATTCCACGGAATACAATATTGCTTTATATTATGATCTTCTGGTTTAATCTTATCCAACTCTTCGCTTGTTGCAAATGATAAAATCCTAATATCATTGCTGGAATTCTTCGCAAGATTTGAACTATAGTAATAAACTGTATTTCCTCCTGCATGAGGAACACCTTCATAAATTGAAAATCTTGATATATATAATACTTTCATCTTCGCCCTCACAGAAATTTACCAATACCTATTTAAGCCCGGCTCTTTTCCCTCTTTTATTTTTTAAAAAATCATTTACTCCAATAATCGAATATTTTATGTTAAAAGTTTTGCAAATTATTTTTTTAATAATCCACAAAATTGAATATGTATATGCTACATATTTTTTTAATCCAAAGACATTATCTCTAATAAAAATCAAGCGATTTCTTGAAAAATAATAGCTGTATAAATTTGATTTTTTCTTTGTGGAAACGGATTCCGTATGATATAAAATCACATCTCTGGCAATAACTATTTTCAAATTTTTTTCTAATATTCTATTCGAAAAATCAGTATCCTCATAATATAAAAAATAATCTTCGCTCATTTTAATATCCAATTTGGTTGGAATTAACATACAACAGCCGGAAGCAAATGATGTTTCTATAGTGCTAGTAGAAAGCCGATTATAATCACATAAATAGTTTTGCAAATCAACAGAACCTTTATATGAATTCACCTTTCCTCCATCATAACAAATAGATTTTTTATCAAAATTATATACGATTCTACTTGATACCAATCCAATATTTAAATCCGACATTATTACATAAAGCAATTTTTTAACAAAATTAGTTGTTACTAAGGTATCACAATTTAACAAAAGATAATAATCATAATCATTATCTTTTGCATATTTTATTCCAATATTATTAGCTGCTGCAAAACCTACATTGAAATCCAGTTTCACTATTTCTACACTATGCTTTGTACATTTATTCAAACAGTCAAAATTTTGATCTATAGAGTTATTATCAACGACTAAGTATGAAATATCGTAAAAATCGACATCTTCTGAAAAAGAACATATGCTTTTTTTCAAATCAGGAATCGTATTGTAATTTACATATATAATCAACACTTTTGTTTTATCATCCATACTTTACACCACCTCTAAAGAATGCAATTTTTTCTAAATCATTTACTTTTATATATCACTTATAATCTGTAATATTTTTTTTGCTGAAACATCAAATCCATACTGTTCTTTCTGGAATTCATCTAACTCATGTGGCATGTTAGCCAAATTATCTTCCAAATTAATTAATAGTTTTTTAAGAGCTTTTATATCGTTACTTTTAAAGAACGTAGCCTGTTTTCTAAGAACTTCTGGCATAGAAGCAGCATCTGATGAAATAACCGGTGTACCTAGTGATAAGGCCTCAATAGGCGGAAGTCCAAATCCTTCATAAAGAGAAGGATATATAAATAATTCTGAAGCGTTGTAAAAATAAGGTAAATCATAATCGGGTATGAATCCTGTAATCTTCATCATCAACAAATCCTGTGATATGAATTCTCTTATTTGCAGAATAACTACTTATTATTTCATCGATATTCCATCCCACTCTCCCCACCAAAACTAAATCATAATCAACGGAATCTACTACATCTGAAAAAGACTGAAACAATAATTTTTGATTCTTTCTCGGTTCCATCGTAGACAAAGACATAATATATTTACTCGGAAGATGATATTTCTCTTTAACGTACTCAAATGAATTACTTTGGCTTACTACTTTTTCTGATGGAGCTGAATATGCTACCTGAACCTTTTGATTATCTATTTTAAATACATCACATATTCTACTTTTAGAAAATTCCGAAACGGTTAATATTACATCTGAAACAGAGACAGACTTCATGCAACCAATCCTAAAATACATTCTGTGCAGAAAATCTAATGCATTGGGGAAATCCCAAATTCCCACATCATGTATTGTATTTATTACACCATTTCTCTTAACAAAAAATGGACTAGTAAATGCTAAAAATAACTTCACATCAGCATCTGCTGAATTAACATACCTGGTAAGAGTTATTTCTCTAAAAAGCAATTTGTTATTTCCATACAATACCGTTGCTCTCACCCGATTTCCATCAATCAAATCTATAAAAGAACTGAAAATTTCATTTCTGAATACCAACAGATATTCATTTTTAAGATCCTGTTTTACCATTTTCTCCGATATACATAACGCATAGCGCTCAATTCCGGATATATGATAAGACAGAGGTGTCAAATCAATTAATATCTTCATTTTATGCTTTCCCACTGTTTCTTTTTAAAATTATAATTTTTTATCACACGTGCTGGAACTCCAACCGCAACAGAATAATCTGGGATGTTATTGGTCACTACAGAATTTGCACCAATAACACAGTGCTTTCCAATTTTAACTGGCCCAATCACAGATGCGTGTATACCAACCCAGGTCTCATCCCCGATTTGTACTCCCCCCCCAGAGAAATACCCCTGCATGATAATTGGTTTAGAAATATCTCTATATTCATGGCTTCTATCAGATATATAGACATATGGACCAGTAGTAACATATTTTCCTAAAACCACAAATTCTTCAGCCTCAATACGTGTTCCTGTATTTAAAGATACAAACTCACCTAATTCCACCATTCCTTTTTCAGAACAGTCGATTCTTGTCATAGATTTCAAACTTACCCCCTCATAGAAAGTACAATTACCTTTTCTTGCATTTACAACGCTTAGAGGATGAATAAATAAGTCTTTTTTATATTTCAAACTATATCTCATACACTGAATCTTCGTTAATATTTTTTTAATCATGTCTATACCTTATCATAATAAACAAACCACAGTACCAATCTATGAGCCTTCCGACAATCGGATAAAACACTCTAAAGCTTTTATGATTTAATTGCAATTCTTTCACCTTACAAAAATACCTTAAATAATTTTCAGGATGTACAATTAAATCCAAAACATTAATCTTTAGTTTATATACATCACCAAACGATTTCTCTTGTGTATCATTAACATTATCAAACCAACTATCATTAAATTCCTTTAAAATAGCAATTCTCTCTTGGCTACCAAATAATAAGGTATGAATTACATATTTAGATAGCTCATACTTTGACATATTAATATTCCAACAAGTTAATGAACCGTTAACATCCATCACTTTTTTTTGAAGCTCTTTAACTCTCTTATAGTAAAAATTGCGTTCAATATCTTCCCATTTTTCTTCAACTTCAATATGGCCATCCTGATTAAAATATTTTTTTGCACTACCGTGAGGCGCCCCTAATAATTCCTCATAAAATGTACAGTTGGTTCTGAAGACACCATACAGAGAAGATGGTTCTCCGTTTTCATTCATTTCGAATAGAATTCCTTTTCTCTTGCAAACACCGCCTATAGGTTTATTTTCCATAACACCAATATAGTATCCATATACATCCCATTCAAACAATTTATGAAATGCAATTTGACTTGTGCAATACCAACCTTCGTCTACAACATAAGCAGGGTTAGAAACTCCATTTTCTTCTAAATATCGTCGCAATAAATCAGCATTTTCAAGATTTTTTTCTGCATCTCTATTCACTCTTCTTGAGTTCTTTATATAAATTGCATTTATCTTACGGTTTTCTGGAACTGACAAATTCTGATACTGTTCAAAACAATTTTTTAATAAGTATCCACCGCGCGAAAGAAATGCTAAAGATTTTGCATTATCCAACTTCGCCTCTTTATGCAAGTTATTAGAAAAAAAAGATAAATTGATTCCATACTCCGCAAACAGTGTATCTGAATAGCACTTTTTGTATATTCTCTTTGCAGCATGTTTAGCAAATCTATATCCATCTCTCAATCTAATATTTGTCTTGACTTTATGAAAAAGAGGGAAATATCTAATAGCATCAATACCATGCTTTAATGCATTTTCATAATCGGACTCTTTACTATCCCCAATCATAATCATATTTTTAGGAGCATCCAACAAAGCAATTATATACTCGTATAATTCACCACTACTTTTAGTCAATTGCACGTCCGATGAACATACAATCTCATCAAACAAACTCGTCAAATCAAAGAAAGATAAATAATCATAATAAACTTCCGCTGGTAGATAGTAATCTGTTACTAAAATTAATGACTTCCCGTCTTTTCTAAGCTTTCTCAATAAATTTACAATTTCCTTGTTAGGATATTGTGTCGCCATATCTATATATTTATCAATTTGAAGCGAGATGTCATAAAACTCATCAAAACTAAATGATGTAAAAGTTCTTATTTGATCAAAAACATTTTTTAATAGTACTTTGTAAGGAATTGCACATTCTTCTTTTCCTATCGCTTTTATTACGTGCTTTCTAATTGAAGACAAGTTTAAATTATTTAATTCAGGAAACTTTACTTTTATTGCATTTTCCCATTGTTCCATCAATTGGTATGAGTGAATCTCTCTAAACATTACTGTATCAAAGAAATCCACAAGTATATAAGTCTTATTTGCACACTTTTTTTTGATACTATTAAAAAACATACATATTCCTCTATTTACTATACTTTATAATGAGCTTTAAAATTTTTATGTCATCGATGAAGTATCTTTTAAACATTCTTTTGGGTTCCTGTAAAAATCTATAAAACCATTCAAATCCATGATTGCTCATCCACTTAGGCGCACGATTTACATTGCCAGCCAAAAAATCTACTGTAGCACCTGCACAAACAGACACTTTTACTTCATATTTCTGATAATTCTCGTAAATCCACTTTTCCTGTTTCGGACATCCAAAACAAGCAATTAAAATATCTGGATGAGCACTTGATATCATTTCATTGATTTTATTTAATTCCATCTCATTTTTTTCAAATCCGAATGGAGGGGCATATGTACCAACAATTTTTATGTCTGGCAAGTCTCTTTCAAGATTATTTTTTGCTTTTTCGGCAACGCCTTCTTTGCCACCAATGATAAAAATGGAATAGCCTTTTGCTGCCGCTCTTTTACATAAAATAGGAACAAGGTCTGATCCTGATATCTTGGCTTTAATTGGTCTCTTATGCCATTTTGCAATCCATTCAAGCGGCTTACCATCAACGAGAACCATATCAGCATCATCAGTAATTTTTTTTAGATAGCCATCACTTTCAATTTTCATTACAACATCGACATTAATTGCAATAATGTAACTTTTCTTTTCCGAAGCAATCATATCATCAATAGCTTGAATAGCTTCATCCATATTAACGTTGTTTACATATGTATTTAAGAGTAGTTGCTTCTCCATTATATTTATTCTCCAAAAAATCTATCTTCAAGCATCAAACATAAACAGTGATAAATCGGTAAATGATGCTCTTGAATCATATAAGTTCTTGTCTGTGGTGAGCGAATAGTGACATCCGCTATCTCACTCAATTTACTGTCTTTTGCTCCAGTAAGTCCGATAACTTTCATTCCTTTTGCTTTAGCTACCGTTGCAGCATACAAAATATTTTTTGAATTGCCAGATGTTGAAATACCTAAGAATACATCTCCTTCTCTAGCATATCCATTTACTTGCTGAGCGAAACAAAGTAATGGTTCGCAGTCATTCATATAAGCAGTTGAGAGTGCAAAATGACCATCCAGAGCGATTGCTGGTACACCGCCCTGAAGATGTTCTCCAAGAACTTCACCAAGCTCGCTATTCACGCTCTTCAGTTTTTCCACTTCTGCTTCTTTCAGCTTTCTAGGGTTTTCAAATCCCTTCATCAGCTCACCAACAATATGTTCTGCATCCGCAGCGGATCCACCATTCCCGGCTATAAGAAGCTTTCCACCATTGCTATAGCTTTCCTCTAGAATATGGTAAGCTGAAATGATTTTATCCCTCTGGTCTTCCAACTCAGGATATCTTTCAATTAATATGTCTACGTGTTTCAATGGGTTCATAATACTTTACCTCAAATACTGATCAACAAAATCTTTTAAACTACTAACGCAAATATCCTGTCCGTAGTATTCCCACCCTGTGCTCAGCAGAACAGTCTTGCATCCAGCAGCCTTACCAGCCCTTATATCATTCTCGCCATCACCAACCATGTAAGACTTACTCAAGTCTATATTCAAATCATGAGCAGCATTCAAAAGCATACCTGATTTTGGTTTCCGGCAATCACAGTCAATCTTCAGTTCTTTTATTTCACCATCGTATCCTGAATGCGGATGGTGTGGACAGAAATAAATACCATCAAGGTACGCACCTTCCATACCGAGAAGTGTTTCCATCTTGTTGTGAATTGTTTCCAATCCCCCCAACGTTACTTCTCCTCTGGCAATGACAGGTTGATTGGTGACAACTACTGCTAAGTAGCCAGATTTATTTATCTTCTTCACAGCCTCAGCCACACCAGGAATAAGCTCAAACTCTTCTTCTTTTCTCAAAAAGCCAACGTACTTGTTAATCGTTCCATCTCTATCCAAGAAGATAGCTTTCTGTTTATTCTTGAGGTTCTTGGCACTTACTACGCCTTTTTTAAAGTCTTCTTCCACTGCTCTGAATCTCTCCGGTGTTCCCATGTCCTTGACATACTCAGGTGAGTCATAACAGAACATTGTTCCAGTTCCACAGAGTGGTTTCAGGATTTGACGATCAAGATCAACTTTCTTTCCGTTACCAATATCTTCCTTCTTAATTCCACTCAATTCCAAGGCCTTTGGTGAGATGACGTGAAGGCCTGCATTTACCCTGTTCTTGTAATACTCTGGTCTCTCATCCTCTTTTGTCAGCCACTTTTCTACTTCTCCATCTTCCCCAGCAATAATTAATCCGCTGTCATACGGATGAGAATTGGAATGAGTGAAAAGAGTAACCAGACCACTGTGTTGCTCGTGAAATGCAACCATTCTATTAAAGTCCACATCAAACACAGCATCTGCGTTGAGAAGAAGAAAATCTTCTTTTAAATCCAGAAAGAAAAGCGCTCCAGCATTTCCGAGTGGTTTGTTTTCTACAAAGTAAGAGATGTTCACTCCTAATTTGCTTCCATCCCCAAAATACTCCTGTATTTTCTCTGCCATATACCCGATGGTAAGGACAACATCAGTAAATCCCTGATTACGTAGTGAAATGATCTCTCTTTCTAGTACGGAAATACCCTGAATTGGTATCAGTGGTTTTGGTATATCGGAGAACATTTCAGAGATCCGTGTACCTCTTCCCCCTGCCATTAATACTACTTTCATTGTGTCATCAACCTCTCAACTTCTTCTACGACTCTATCCACTGTAAACCCATACTCTTTCATCAATACTCCTACTGGAGCAAATTGACCAAATGAGTTCACATCTACAACTTTTCCATTTAAACCTGTGTATTTATAAGCTAATCCACCATTACCCCTCTCAATAAGCATTCGTCTTTCAACATTTGATGGAAGTACTTCATTGTAATACTCTTTAACCTGCACATCAAAAAGTTCTATACAAGGCATGGTCTCAATACGGATATCTACCTTACTAGACAACCGTTCCTTAACTTTTACTGTCAACTCCACCTCGCTACCTGTTGCAATCAATTCTTTCTTCTTACTTTCCATATAAACACCCTTTTCTACTGCATCTACTCTTAAACCACCTATTGTTGGAATATTCTGCTTGATTAAGCATATCGCACCAGGTGTGTTCTTACTTTCCAAGCACATCTTATAAGCATCTATCAGTTCTTTTCCATCGCACGGTCTAAATACCCTAAAATTAGGTATCATACGTAAACTGTTAATCTGTTCAATCGACGGATGCGTCGAACCATATTCTCCAACTACAATATTATCATGTGAAAAGAGGGTTGTTGCAGGAATCTGATTAAGTGTGACCATACGAAGTGCAACTCTACAATAATCAGATACCTCCCAAAAAGCAACCGCCAGTCATTTTTATTCCACCATGGAGATTTACACCATTGATTATGGCAACCATGGCAGACTCTCTAATGCCAAATGCAATAATATTCCTCTCCTTCTCCTTAAGAACGGTTTTTGTACTGAAAGCAAGATCAGCAGCTTTACTATGAAAATTAGAGAGCTGGTCAGCTATTACATTAAGAATCTCTTGGAATATATTGCGGGTAGCATTTATATATCCTGGCATATATTTCTTTTTGAGTTCGGAGAAATCAACTATTACCTTGTCATTCACTTCTCTTATAAACTATTGATACTTATCTGGATTTTCTATTCTTATCTTTTCTAATTCACCACACCACTTCTGGTATGCTTCATTTTTTTTGATTTTGTTTTCAGCAAAGTCTTCATATACTTCAGAAAGTACTTCGAACTTATCGCCTTTGAATCCATATACTTCTTTAGCATGAAGACCATCTTCTTCACCTAAAGAAGAACCTTGCTCTTTGCTTGTCCCCTGATTCATTGAACCATAATCGATAATGGTGTTGATGATAACAAGGGATGTTTTTTGATTTCTGATTTGGCTTCATCAAGTCTATCTTGAATCTCCCTTAAGTTCTCACCATCAATTACTTCTAACACCTGCCATCCCATGGCTTCAAAACGTTTTTGGGTGTCCTCTTTATTGCTGTCCTCCAGTTTCCCATTTAAGGTAACTTCATTGCCATCATAGAGAACAATCAGTCTTCCCAAGACTCCATAAACTGGCAAGCTGAACGGCTTCTTGAGTAATACCTTCTTGCATATCCCCATCGCCGCATAATGCATATGTGAAATGATTGATAAGAGTTGGATAGTTTTTGCTCATTAGATATTCATCTAGAGCTATGCCAATTACGGCAGAAACTCCTTGTCCTAATGGACCACTTGACGCATCCACGCCATAGGTAACTTTATATTCAAGATGACCTGATGTTACAGAATTCCACTGACGGAATTGTTTTAAGTCATCGTTAAAAATATTGAATCCAGATAGATACAACAGGGAATAAAGTAAGGCAAATGCGTGTCCTGATGCAAAAACGAACCTATCTCTATTTATCCAGCCACTATTCTCAGGTGTGCTAATAAGGTTATGGCTAAAAAGTTGATACAACATCAAGGAACTTCTAAGAGCCATGCTTGGGTGATCCGAGTTAACATTATTGATAGTATCGATAACAATTGATCGAATTGTCACTATGGATTGATTCATTGGTTATCAGTTCTTTCCTTTTTACTTCTGTAATTCAAATTCTTCCGGGCTATAATGAATAACCCTTGTACCACCATCTTCAAATTTAAATGGTATGTACATCAAATCTTTCATTGCTTCTTTTACTGCTTCCTGCATTTCTGGTTGAACATAGAATACTAGAAATCCACCACCACCAGCTCCGAGCAACTTTCCACCGAGAGCACCAGCAGTCATTCCTTTTTCATACAGCTCATCAATGCTTCCAGTACTAATAGAAGAACCAGTTCCTTTTTTCAATTTCCAAGTAACATCGAGTAAACGCCCAAAATCATCAAGATCTCTTTCCTTATTCGTCAGTACTTCTTCTGCTTCATCAACCAACTCATACATCTTCTTGAGTTTTGCTCTTTTTTCTTCCGTTGACGAAACTTTATTTGCATTCTGTACATCAGAAGAGAAACGAGTAAAACCTGTGAATAACATTATCAAGTTATTGTTGAGCTGTCTCTTTCTCTCTGGTGAGATAATAACAGGAAAAACCTCGTATCCGTCTGCATTAAAATTAATGCGGTTAAATCCACCAAAGGATGCAGCAATCTGATCCTGCCAGCCACCAGCTTCATTACACAGAACCCTTTCAAGATAAATAGCCTCGTCTGCAACCTTCTTCTTGGAAGCATACTTTCCCTTCAAAGCATAGAACGCATTAATCATACCAACTGCAAATGATGAAGATGTGCCTAGACCAGAGCGAGCAGGAAGATCAGCTTCATATGTAAGTCTAATCTCACGCATGTCTAACATCTTCATTGCTTCTCTGATTGCAGGATGCTGGATATCATCTATACTTGTTACTCTCTCTGTTTTGGAATAAGAAAGCTCTGTAGAGTAATCAAAAAAACGTGGCAGGTGTCTTACATTCACATAACAGTACTTATCAAAAGTAGTAGAAAGAACCGCTCCCCCATTCTCTTTGAAGTAATCTTCCATATCTGTTCCGCCACCAAAAAAACTCATGCGGAATGGTGTTTTAGTAATAATCATTTTGTGTTCTCCTTTTCTAAAAAACTTCTCCAGACTTCTTTTCATCTACTAATCTGGATTTTAAATTCTTCTCCGCACTCATGCGACTAAATGTAAATTGCATGATGTGTTTATCACATTAATCTGTTATGATACTCACACCTTTTAAGTATTTTGCCTTGATGTCGAATTCTTTTAGTACAGCAATCATAAATTCCGCATTTTCTACTTTTCTACATTTTATTGAGTACACCTATCACGCAACCGCAATAATCGAAGTGTTGGATTATTGAATTGAACCGTTTTCATGCTCCTATACCATTTTTGCGAAGTGCTGGTTTATACACTCAAAGAGTGCAGATACACACGTTTGTTGAAACTGTATATATCATCTATTTTTATCATGAAGCCCTCATCTACCCTATCTCTCCTGCAATATGTTCCTCATCCACTGGCAAACTGTATAACCAATACCCGTTTTTCTTCACATTTCAAGGCGATATGCAACGAATCTGTGCTGTGTTGCGTGTGATAAACAGGAATTTTGGAGCTATGTTACGTTGCTACGGTTTGTTGAATAGACATTTGCTAAAGTCACAAAAATAAATACATTTCTTACACTGACCCTTCCTTTTTCAAAACTGTCTTCACCGTTTGTAACAAAATCTTCACATCCAACCCTATATTCCAATTCTCAATATAAGCCTTATCCAACTCCACCACTTCCTCAAAGTCCGTAATATCACTCCGCCCGCTAACCTGCCACATTCCAGTAATCCCTGGCTTAATAGCAATTCTGGTTCTATGATGAAGTTCATACTGTTCCAATTCACCTGGCAGAATAGGTCTGGTTCCTACCAAGCTCATATCTCCTTTTAGCACATTCAAGAATTGAGGAAATTCATCTAGTGAAGTCTTTCTGATAAATTCTCCAATCCCTGTTTTCTTCGTTCCATCTACCATAACCTTATTTCCTATCACTCGTGGATCGAAATCCAGCTTGAACATTCTTCCATCACTCATCTTATTCTGTTCCATCAGTTCAGCTTTCCTATCTTCTGCATCCAAATACATACTTCGGAACTTATACATTTTAAACGGCTTTCCGTTTTTTCCGATCCTTGTTTGAGAGAAGAACACCGGTCCTGGCGAGTTAATGTAAATTGCCGGACCCACAAAGAGGAAAATTATTCCAGTCAACAGACATCCAACCAGACCACCCGCAACATCTATGATTCTTTTCGCCAGTGCCTGTCTGTCCGTTGCATAATTCATAGTCGTTGTAAGCACTGTATATCCACCTACTGTCTCTATAAACTGCTTCTGTCCTGAAGTTGGTTTAATTCTTGACAGATTTAAGTGGAGAACCATTCCCATTTCCAGGAGTTCATCTATCAGTTCCTGCGGGTATTCATGCTTTTCACTGATATTAATCAGCACTTCATCTACCCATTTCTGGCAGATATAGCCTGCTGCGTGTTCCATGTTCGCTACGACCGGAATGCTGCTGATCTGTTGTCCTGTCATATCGCAGTCTATAATTACCAATCCATTGATATTATAACGGTTATAATTATTCTCACGAACATTTTCTATTACATCTACCGCAATATCTCTGGTAGTTATAATATAGAGGGAATGTTCTCCTCCTTCTGCCATCTTTGTCATCAGATGTTTCTTCCATAAAAGTCTTGTCAGATATGTAATTCCCACATAGAAGATTCCCATCAGATAAAGCACGATTCTTGAGAAATAATGACCGCCATCAATAGAAAATAAATATAACCCTGCACCCAATTCTAGGATAATCGTCTGTTTCAGTACTGAATTAAATTCCAGATAATATCCTCTTCTCAGGACACCGTTATAGGATTCAAATATCACGCACACGCATAAATCCATCAGCAACAGAAATATTGCTGCATTTCGATAGATTTCATTTTCATACAGATTCCGGACAGTACCATTGCGGATCCAATCTGCCAGCATAAATGCCAGACTGATACACAGTAAATCAATAAAGATAAAATCTTTATGCTTGTACCATCCTTTGGATTTTTTCTGATACATATTTTTCTTTTCCTTCCTTCTCTGCAAACAGTTTCACGATACTGACACAGAGGTATTGCATTTCTAACCTTTTAAAGCAATCTTGATAATTTTCAACTGTAAGTAATTTTACAAAATGTAACATCTTTTGTCAATGTTTCTGGCTAAATCTGTATAAATCTATCTTCTTTGACAAATTTTTTACTTATTAAAAAAATTTTTATGAAATATTTAATATGATACGATGTATCACTTCTCTCCACACAAAAAACAGCCGCCATTTCTGGCGGCTGCATTTTATTTCTGAATTACCGAATAATTATTCAGCATCTGCAACAACAGTGAAGAAAGCACCATCATCTAATGCAACTTCAAGAGTTTTGTTCTCTTTGTCAACGCTGATCGGATCAACGATCTGCCATTTCTTTGCATCTTCTTTGCTGTAAGCTACAAGCTGGATGTTCTCCATAGTATCTGTGATGCTTGGAACAGAGATCTCAACTTCGTATTTACCATCAGCATTCTTCTCTGCTTTGTCTGCATCAAGTACTTTGAATTCGTCAAAACCTGTAACGAATTCTTTTCCGTCGAGTTTCTCAACGAGTTCTTCGATAGCAGCTTTTACTTCTTCGTCTGTTGTCTCTTCTGAAAGAGTTTTCAGAACGTCAACGAAACCAGCTACTTCCATTTTACCTTCGTTAACCTGTTTGAAAGCGTCAGCTACTGCCGGCAGTTCTGCCTGCAGATCTGCAAAGCCTTCTGCTTCTTCGATCTTCTGAACAACTTCATAGATTGCAGACTGTTCAGCAGATACTGTAATTGCGCTTGTGCGGCTTCCTGCTGCACTGACACCTACAGTAGCACATCCTACTCCAAGGGCAGTTGCTAAAGCAAGTGTCATGAATTTCTTTGCAAGTTTCATAATGCACCTCTCCTTTTGGATTATTTTTATATTGATAATCGTACAGGAAGTCTGTACGAATTATCTCTGAGTAATAATAACAGTACTAATGACTATTTACCACCATACAGTTTATTCCAAACCGGCTGTCTTCTAACCGGTTTATTGAATTTTCTCATAAAACATGGAAATAATCAAGTCTGACAGAGCATCTTTATCTACATGATACTCATCAAAGTTCTTACCTTGCTTTCCCTCACCTGGTACAGTCTCTGTATCAGTGATGCCGTTTCCGGATGCTGTAAGCAACTTCGCGAATATGTCATTTCCCATGTTTGTAACTGTATAGCTCTTAATACTGTCATAGAGGTCTGCCACAAATCCGGCATCCTCTCCTGCCTTCTCCTGCGCTTTCTGAATTAATGCCTGGAGATAGGTTTTCTGTCTCTCCTGACGGACCAGAGCACTCTGGGTCTTGTCAGTGTCTCGATATCGTACAAACTTTTCTGCGTTTTCACCTGTAATATTAACAACAGCACCCTCTTTAAATTCCGGATATGTATCCTCAAGGCTGTTGTCAGGCACTGTGATCTGAACTCCACCTACAAAGTCCGTAATCACCGGAATACCATCCATATTCATGGAGCAATATCCCTGAATCGGCAGTCCGTCCAGCAGATTGGATACTGCTGTCTTCATCAGTTCACAGCTTTTTTGCTTGCCATCACCAAATGCGTACTGTATATTGATGTGGTCTGTTGACTCTCCGAGACTTTTACCGGATGGATTGAAAACTTCAATCTCCGTCATAGAATCTCTTGGAATAAAGAGCACCTTAATTTCTTCTGTTGCCCTGTCCATGGAAACCACAAAAATCGCATCTGCCTGACCGGCGTCTTCCTGTGTCTGATAGGTATCTACCGGATTCCTTGTATCAATTCCTAGAAATAAGTAGTTGCTGAGATGATCGTTGTATTTATATGACTCGCCCTTATATTCCACAGTATCACTGCCAGATGTCTGGTTCGTCTGACTCTGACCATCACTGTTCTTGCCGCTTGTCCTTTGGGATGCTGCTTTTGTCTGCATCATAAAATAATACCCGCCGCCCAAAACTGTAAGAACTATGATCAGGATAATTATCAGAATCATATAAATCTTTCGTTGTCTCGCAGCCTCTTTTGCTGTTTTTTTCATTTTCATTCCTTCAATCGTTTATTCAGCTCTGGCTGATATAGCCAAGCTCCTGCAATTTCTGGAACACTGCCTCTGCCATAGCCTGCTGTGCTTCATAAGTAGCAGACAGCTGCTGTGTCACATTTGCAAGACTGATATAATGTTCGCCCCACTTCTCGCTGAGCACCTGATCAAGTGCTTCAGAAGTCACGCTTCCATCCATAGGGCGTGTTCCCACAACAATGAACTGGTCTTGGTTCTGGAATGTATTTAAAATCTGTTCCTGCTGCTCAGCAAGCTCTGCAGGATCATGATTCCATCCGCCATAGTATCCCATGAAGATGACAGGTACACAGTCCATATCATTTCTGGTAGTCTGTTCATCTGTAAGATCACGGATTCCTGTCTCTGTTACATTCAGCTGCGCACCATTTGCAGTCTGCTGATGTTTCGCAATATATCCCTGAAGAGTCTCATCACTTACACCGGCCATCTTCATCATGGAAAGTGTACCGCCGCCCTGAAGGGTCTTGTTAATCACTGTCAGGTTATATCCGTTGTCTGTCAGAAGTTTCTGAAGCACTGCCATGTAGGAATATGTGTTGGATTCCTCACCATTGATCAGATCATCTCCCCAGCATACGATACCGGAAATTGTTCTCGGTGCTTCTGCTTCAGCAGTATCTTCTGCCTGTGCAGTCTCCTCTGCATCCTCTTCCCCGGCTGTGTCTTCTTTCTTCTTGCTCTTCTTTGTCTCACTGTTATCGGCATCTTCTGTATTCTCATCTTCGGAGGATGCCTTCTCTAACTGTGCAGCGTGTTCCTTTACTGCTTCATAATCTTCGATTCCGCTCTGCTGGTTACCTGCAAGTTCTGTCAGACGTTTGGTTTCTTCCTGCTCTGTATTATAGCTCATCACAAGAATAGTGCCAAGAACCCCCACCAGGATAATACAGATAAAACCCAGCAAAATATTTGTCTTTTTCCCTTTTCTCTTCTTATTTCTGCTCACTTTTCCCAATTTTCCTTTACTGTTAATTATGGTTATGATATCACTTCTGAACGATTATCAGACAGCGATATTATTTCTGGGACTCATCATCGCTTCTGCGATAGTATTCACCATAATGTTTGTAGTAAGAAGAGTAATATTTGTCGCCACTGGTGTCTATCTTATTCATAACAGCTCCCAGAACACGGCATCCGCTTCTCTCAAGCTGTGCAAATGCCTTCTGTGCATCTCTGTATCTGACGCTGCCTGGCTGGATCAGGAAGATCGCTCCATCACAGCATCTGCCGATTACCGCAGCATCGATTACAGTTCCGATCGGCGGTGTGTCAATCAGTATGTAATTGTAATATTCCCTGACTTCTTTCAGAAAAACCTTGAAAATGTTCTCGCTGAGAAGTCCTGAAGGGTTTGGTGCAGCCGGACCTCCGAATATAATGTCCATATTCGGGAAATTCGTCTCATAGATAATATCCTGCAGTCCTACCTGCCCACTGAGAAGCTGTGAAAGTCCTTTGACCTCTTCTTCTACTCCCAGTCGTCCTGCATAAGCAGTCTTTCTGATATCCGCATCCAGAAGAAGAACTTTCTTACCGATGCTTCCAAGCTCCTGTGCAAGGCTGAGTACTACATCACTCTTACCTTCATTCGGAAAGCAGCTTGTAACCAGAATTGTCTTTATGCTCTGACCGGACAGCTGGATATTTGTACGCAGCGTTTTAATCGCCTCGCTGTAGAAATAGTCCGGTTTTCTTTTATCTGTTAAATTGAGTTTCTTCATTGCTCAGATTCCTCCATTACTCTAGCGACGCTTCTTGTTCTTCTTATTGCTCTTTGGTTTCTTGTTCTTCATGTTTACGTAGTCTTTTCTGTCAGGAACCTTGGCAAGTACAGAAACACCGAGATATTTCTCAATATCTTCTTCTGTCTTGATAGTATCATCCATTACAGCGTATACAACTACGATTGCCGCACATGCAAGAAATCCGAGTAAGAAGCCAATTGCTGAGTTCTTCATTACACTTGGAGAGGTTCTCTCTGTAGCAATCTTACCGACTTCGATGATCTTAGGCGGAATAACTTCCATCTTGTCTCCGATATAGGATGAGGAAACATTCGCAATCTCATCTACGATCTTCTTAGCCATTGTAGAATCCGGATTATCAACAGTAATCTCAAGGATACGGGTATCTGTCGGATTATTAATCGTTACATTCTCTTTCAGATTCTCCGCTGTCATATCCAGGTTCAGATTTGTAACTACCTGTTCCAGTACAGGGGTACTTGTGATCAGTACTGTGTAATCACTTGTCAGACTGGCACCTAATTGCAGATCCGCCAGAGATGTCAGCGTGGTTTCCTTTGAGAGAACAAGCATACTGGATGTTGAACTGTAGATTGGTGTCATCAGGAACTGTGTACATGCAGCTCCGATACAGCCACCTATAAGAGCAACCATCAGTACCAGCAGAATTTTCTTTCTGAGTGCATGAAATATTTCCAGTAAATCAATTTCAACTTCATCGTCATTGACATCAAGTGCCTGCACCCTGCTGCTCTCAAATTTGCTGTTCAAATTGTCTAACATCTGATATTTTCCTTTTCCCTTTTTCATTGTAGTTTTCGTAATTATCCGGCTGATTTATTTTACAGCAGACAGTTACAGTTTTACATAAACCGTATACATTTTACCGTAGTACGTATAAAAAGTCAATTGCGAGTGACATTATTCTTTGAAATTCATTAAAATTCTTTAAAATCCGACCACAAAGTTAACTCGGTCAAAATCCATTAAAATTTATGATCTATGATTTTTTGCGGATTTCGAATGAAAAGCTGTTTCGCGTAGTCTGTGCCCATTTTCTTTATTACATAGCTATAGACTTCCCCGATTCTGGAAATTCTTTTACTGCTGTCATGGCAGTCAGAACCTACAAAATGAACCAGATCATTCTTCATCAGCTTCTGACAGTAGCGTTTTGTAAAAAAGCCGTCTTTTCCCACAATGCTGTCTGCATTGATCTGCATATAAGCTCCCATCTCTGTCAGTTCTTCTACAAAGTCCAGATCTGTACGGGTCGCTTCGTATCGTTCAATATGTGCAACAATGGGTCTGTACCCGCCGGAAAGCATTGCAGACAGGCGTTCTCTGATATAGGATGCCTCTGAATTGTGAGAGAATTCTACCAGCACATACCTAGAACCAGCCATGGTAGAAACTTTTTTCTCACGAAGCATAGGAAGCATCTCCATATTTGCATGAAATTCGCATCCGAGGTAAAGATGCAGATCTTTACTGATATCTGCTGCCGCCTCTTCTGCAAGCCGGAATTGTCTCTGTACTTTTTCCAGAGGTGTCTCAAACATCCGGAAACGGAAATGAGGCGTCAGAATAATGTTTCTCACTCCCTGCTTATATTCCATCTCCAATAATTTTCTTGTTTCTTCAATATCCGCAGCTCCGTCATCCACTCCTGGCACAATGTGGCAATGTATATCGAATATTCCTTCTTCGAGCATTCTTGTTATCCCTTCTGTCAACAAAACTGCCGGATATTCAGCAAGCAGCTTTCCATCCGGCAGTCTCTGTTATTCAACACAACTATTTTTGTTGTCTGTTATTATTCTTCTGTAGCTTCCTCAGCCGGTGCTTCAAGAGCTTTCATGCTCAGGCTGATCTTCTTGTCTTCGCCGTTGAAGTCAACAACTTTAGCTTCGATCTCCTGTCCGATTGACAGTACGTCTGCTGGTTTTGCAACGTGCTCTCTGGAAATCTGAGATACGTGAAGAAGTGCATCTACACCTGGTGCAAGTTCTACGAATGCGCCGAAGTCTGTCATACGTGCAACTTTACCTTTTACTACGTTTCCTACAGCGAAGTCCTCAGCTGCTGTGAGCCATGGATTTGCTTCCGGGAATTTGAGGGAAAGTGCGATCTTGTCTCCGTTGATCTCTTTGATAAGAACTTTAAGTGTTTCGCCAACTGTGAATACTTTCTTCGGGTTCTCTACTCTGCCCCAGGACATTTCGGAGATGTGAAGAAGTCCGTCAGCTCCGCCGAGATCGATGAATGCACCGAAATCTGTAACGTTCTTAACAGTTCCTTCAACTGTATCACCTACATGGATTTTCTCCATTAATTCTTTCTGTTTCTCTGCTTTCTCAGCAAGAAGAAGCTGCTTACGGTTACCGATGATGCGGCGTCTTCTCGGGTTGAATTCTGTGATTACGAATTCGATCTCCTGATCTGCATATTTGGAAAGGTCTTTCTCATATGTGTCGGATACGAGGCTTGCAGGAATGAATACTCTTGCTTCGTCTACGTTTACACAAAGTCCGCCATCGAGTACCTGAGTTACAGGAGCTTTTAATACTTCCTGATTCTCAAATGCTTCTTCAAGACGTTTGTTTCCTTTCTCTGCTGCCAGTCTCTTATAAGTAAGAGTTACCTGACCTTCTCCATCGTTTACTTTGAGAACTTTTGCTTCCATTGTGTCGCCAACGTGAACAGCATCAGTGAGTACAAGGCTTGCATCGTTAGAGTATTCGTTCTTTGTGATAATACCGTCTGCTTTATAACCGATATTCAGAATAATCTCATCTTCTTTTACATCGATGACAGTACCCTGTACAATCTCTCCATTTCTGATAGTTTTTACGGAATCTTCCAGCATCTGTTCAAAACTTAATTCTGACATGTTCTTGAACCTCCTCAATAATTTTCTTTGGGGTGGACGCCCCTGCTGTAATACCTACACAACTACTGCGATGGAACATTTCAGAATCCAAGTCTACAGGTGTTTGTATATAGTAAGTATTTCCACATTCCTTTTTGCATATTTCAAACAGCTTTTGAGTATTGGAACTGTGCCGGCCGCCTACGACCAGCATAGTGTCTACCTCTCCGGCTATGTTTTTTGCTTCTCTCTGCCGTTCTTCGGTAGCATTACAAATAGTGTTTAAAATATTAAGAATATTTAAAACATTATTATCATACCTCTTTTTGCGGAGAATTTCAACTAAATCTTTAAATTTGTTGTAATTAAATGTCGTCTGGGACACAATACTTATTTTTTTCCCTTTCGGAGGCACAAATGCATCGGCTTCTTCCTGGTTTTTGATGACTGTGTACGGTCCCTGACACCATCCGCAGATTCCCTGTACTTCCGGATGGTCTTTGTCACCGATGATGACTACGTGGTTTCCGGCGAGACTTTCGCGCTCTACGATCCTGTGGATTTTCAGGACGAAGGGACAGGTGACGTCTACGTATGAGATGCCTTTTTGTTTCAGTTTATCGTAGATTGACTTGCCTACGCCGTGGGAGCGGATCACTACGATGCCGTTCTGCTGATTGTTGTCCGGGGTGTCGAGGTCTGCTTCTGTGATGACCTTAACGCCTCTGGATTCCAGGTCTGCTACTACTTCTTCGTTGTGGATGATCGGCCCCAGGGTGAAGATTGGTTTCTGTTCGGTGTCGATGAGTTCGTAGACTTTGTCCACGGCTCTCTTAACTCCGAAGCAGAAGCCGGCTGTTTCGGCTACTTTTACTTTCATTATTTCTGCACTTTCTCCTTATAAACATCAAGGATTGCATTTACAACGTCGTCAATTCCCATCTCTGAAGAATCTACAAGCACCGCATCGTCTGCCTGTCTGAGAGGAGAAACTTCGCGGTTCATGTCGCGTTCGTCGCGCTCAATGATGTCCTTACGAATCTGGTCCAGGTCGAATGGTTCGCCTTTCTGCTCATACTCAAGGGCTCTTCTTCTGGCTCTGGTGTCAGCACTTGCTGTGAGATAGATTTTTACTTCAGCGTTCGGAAGGATCGTTGTGCCGATATCTCTTCCGTCCATAACGACGTCGTTCTTCTCTGCCAGAGTTCTCTGGAGTCTGAGAAGGTGGGCTCTTACGTTTGCGTTTGCAGAGCTCTTGGATGCCATATTTCCTACCTGCTCTGTGCGCAGCATGGAGTTGACGTTCTCGCCGTTTAAGATTACGATCTGTTCTCCGTTTTTGTATTCGATGGAGATATCTGCACCGGAACACTCTGCTTCGATTGCTTTCTGATCGTCTCCGTTTACTCCTTTGTTCAGAAGATATAAGGCCATGGCTCTGTACATGGCTCCTGTATCTACGTAGATAAATGATAATTTTTTCGCCACTTTTTTGGCGATGGTGCTCTTTCCTGCTCCTGCAGGTCCGTCGATGGCAATATTACATCCCATTTTCGCGGTTCCTCCTGTTTCTATTAATTACAGCAGTATTCTCTGCCTTTTAACTTTTAAGTTTTTAACCAATCACTGTATCGCCTGAGCAGCTAAATATGCGGTAGACCATGCGATCTGAAGGTTGTATCCGCCTGTCACTGCATCCAGGTCCAGTACTTCGCCTGCGAAGTAGAGTCCTGAGATTTTCTTTGATTCCATTGTTCCCGGGTTGATCTCTTTTACGGAAACGCCGCCTTTGGTGATGATGGCTTCTTTGAATTCGCCCATTCCTGTGATGGTGAACGGGAATGCTTTGATAAGGTCAATGAAGTGCTGGCGTTCTTCTCTGGAAATGTCGTGGATTTTCTTTTCCGCCGGGATGCCGCCGAGTTCCAGCATAACCGGGGTCAGGGATGACGGGAAAAGGACACCGATGACGTTTTTGAACTGTTTATTCTGCCCTGCCTCGAATTCGCGCAGGATTCTGGCATCGAGCTGCTCTTTGGTGAGGGCTGGCTTTAAATCCAGATATGCAGACAGTTCACCGTTTGGTGCTTTTGCCAGCTTTGCACCGATATGGGCACTGGCAGAGAGGATCATCGGACCTGTCACTCCGAAGTGTGTGAACATCATTTCACCGAAATCTTCGTACAGGACTTTCTTTCCGTTCTTTATGGTAAGCCCGGTGTTTTTGAGGGAAAGTCCCTGGAGTTTCGGGATGTAGTCTTCTTTTGTCTTTAACGGAACCAGGGATGGGCTGATGTCTGTTACCTTCAGTCCCAGTTCTCTTGCGAGGCGGTAGCCGTCTCCAGTGGAACCTGTACTCTGGTAGGAAAATCCACCGGTGGCTACGATTACGGCATCGCTTTTTATAAAAGTACCATCTTCAAGAATTACCCCTGTAATTTTCTCTTTTACCGTATTGTCTGCTTTTCCCGCTTTATCTTTTGCTTTGGCAGATTCCTGATCTGCAGCTTCATTCCGGAATTCATTTTGGGATTGATTTTCTGAGGCACTATCTGTCTCAGATTCTTTTACAATTTCTTTTACAGCTGTATGAAGGTGGATGACAGCTCCTGCTTTCTTCAGTTCGCGTTCCAGCGCACGGATGATGTCTGAGGAATGGTCAGACTGTGGGAAGACGCGGTTTCCTCTTTCTATTTTGAGAGGTACGCCTGCTTCTTCGAAGAAATTCATGACATCCTGGGGACCGAATGAATAGAATCCACTGTAAAGAAATTTCGGGTTGCTCATGACTGCCGGGAAGAGTTCTTCTGTATCGCAGGCGTTGGCTACGTTGCAGCGTCCTTTTCCTGTGATAAATACTTTCTTGCCGAGTTTCTCATTTTTTTCTAATATATGAACTTCATGATGATTGCGGGCCGCAAAAACTCCTGCCATCATTCCGGCAGCTCCGCCGCCGATAATTAAAACTTTGCTCATGGAATGTCCTCCTAATATTACATTCCTTTATCATAACGCAAAGGAGCCTGCCTGCGCAAGCTCCTTTTTCTCGTTTGGACATATTTAATTACTGATCTGATTACTGATCAATTATACCGGATAAGCTCCGTTCTTTTTGTCAGCTGCTTTCTCGTCAACTTTTGTCTTCTGAGCCTGACGGTATTTGAAGAAGTCCATAGCTACCTGTGGGAACAGTGCGTATGTTAATACGTCTTCATCCTGTTCCTTGTACTGAGCCATTTCGCTCTCAAGTTTCTCAAGCTCGTTGTCAAGAAGGTCTGCAGGACGGCATGTGATCGGTTTCTCATCGCCGATGCACTTCTTCTGTACTTCCGGATTAAACGGTTTTACAGTTGCGCCGTATTTTCCTAACAGGATATCTTTTGTTTCTTTTGTAACCATTTTGTATCTCTCGCCCATGAGTACGTTGAATACAGCCTGTGTACCAACGATCTGGGAAGACGGAGTAACAAGTGGCGGTTCACCAAGGTCTTTACGTACACGCGGAACTTCCTCGAGAACATCGTAGAATTTGTCTTCTGCGTGCTGTTCTTTTAACTGGGAAGTCAGGTTGGAGAGCATACCGCCCGGTACCTGGTACAGTAAAGTCTTGATGTTAACACCAAGGTTCTTCGGATTGAGCAGTCCGCTGTCAAGAGCTTCGTCACGGATCGGACGGAAGTAGTCAGCGATTTCAGAAAGAAGTTTCTGATCAAATCCTGTGTCGTATGGTGTTCCCTTGAATGTCTCAACCATAACTTCTGTTGCAGGCTGGGAGGTTCCCAGTGCGAA
>ERZ838399.1333-NODE-1333-length-23479-cov-3.336834_pt1 | contig 23479 bp, 24 predicted proteins | sample MGYA00519683_ERZ838399 | MGnify/ENA primary metagenome ERZ838399 (study PRJEB31850, sample SAMEA3708833) | human gut metagenome | biome: human gut; feature: human-associated habitat; material: faeces | place: China | collected 2014 ...
GTGCATGCATTGCTTCAGCTGTCGGCATCATGGCTGCGATCATTGGGTTTGCCATCATTCTTTCTATCTCATTCTTAACAGCACCCCAGTAAATCTTAGCCGGGATCTGACGGAAATGAAGCTGCTCTTCCAGTTTGTCAGCATCCAGATAATACTGTCCGTGGAAGTTAAATCTTGCCACATCCTGTGGATCATAAACATCTTCATATTTAATACCCATTGGTTCCAGTGAAAGTCCTGCCATCTCCCAGGTTGCCAGACGGTAGTCCTTACCTGAACTTAAATTGTATGCCTTACGCCAGAAGCTTTCATCAACCCAATCTTCACAAAGGTTCGCCATACAGATACCAGAATCAAGTGCTGTACTCCACTCCAGTACATTATTTGCCGGTTGGTGGAATACGATTGGTTCCTCTCCTGCGCCCTCTGCACTTGGATGCTGTCCTGTCTGACGAATAGATACCCAGTATTTCAGTCCACTTTCAAAGACTGCTACCTCTGAAAATACTTTTGATACCTCGTCCATCTCTTTCCACATCATCTCCTGCATGTCAACATTTAAATATTCACATATATAATATAATAATGCTAACTGTATGTTCCCATTTCTTTTTTTATTTAAAAGTGAAGACAAATTTCCTGTATTAACACTAATATTGTATTTCTCCTCGCAATATGTTCCTAAATCGTTAAGACTTTTCCCAACTTCTTTTCTGACCTTAAACATATACTTTATATTGCGTATAATTCTGTCATTCATCTCTTTGTCTAATTCAGCAATAGTTATCTTGTTGTTATTCATTTGCATTCCTCATTTCTTGTCAACACTTATTTTCACTTATTTTTATCAGCTTTCTTATAAAATAATTATAAATAAATTTTGTCAGTTTTTACAGTATTTTCTATAATACTTACAAAAGAATGTCGAATTTGGAGGTTACAGTTATGAAATTTGTAAAAATTTTAATCAACAACATTTTTATTCCTTTTGCCACTTTTCTTTTTATTTTAGTTGGTGTCTTTGCTGCGCTTTTATCCGCGATAATTGAATTTGCAGTACTCAAAGAATTATTTACTTCTGAATACCAAGAGTTCATCCCCTCATTTCTTATCGCATTAGCCTTGGTATTACTCCTCGAATACAGCAAACTCTACTTGCATTATTTACTTGGACGTTGGAAGCATAAACCAGACAGCAACAGCGCCAAATATATGAAAAAGGTCCGAATAATTGTCAGTATCCCTATTGCTATTTCATTCGTGTGCACTGTAATTTTTTCTGTTACAACACTTGATAAGGCATCCTATAACGAAAATGCATTTCAAACAGAAAAAGCTCGTATTGAAAATCAATTAAAAACAGATATTCAAGACGGAAAAGCAGCATTAGACGCTGAACAAGCAGCACGTCTTGAACCTTATCGCCAGGCAATGGAGACAACAAACGCTGAAATTGCTAATTTTAACAGCGGTAATACAAGTTACAAAAAGTCGAAAAATAAACTTGATGCATTACTTGCTCAAGCTGAATCCGCCACTCAGAATTTCAACACAATGGAAAGTTCTCTCGCCACTGAATATAGCAACAAAAAAACTGAACTTGAAAACCAATATCGTGCCAATGCTGAAGCAGAAATTGCAGCACTCACAGACAATGCCGACACCTCCAATGCAACTGCATATGATAATAAAGTGCTTTCACATTTTTTAGAAGTGATCTGGTCCATCGTATTCCATCACTCGTCTTACCCACGAATTGTATACCTTGGAATTTGTATTGTATTTGCCCTAATACTGTCCTTATTTTTGGAAGCCATTATATCATTCTCCAGTCACTTTATGAGTATTCCTTTAGATTCTATTGTTACCCCAGAAGACATAGAATCTGAGAAATTAAAGGCCTGGTGTGATCAATGTATCATGCTCGGTATAAAAACTGCATGCGCTATTACAATCTACCTCTTTTTCATGCTGGCCACCTCTGAAAAAATTCAAGAGAATAATTTTCTTCTTGGGATGGCAGCATGTTTTATATCAATTTATATAAGTCAGAAATATATACTCAATAGCACAGAAGAATCTACGGCTACAAATAATTTTACTGCCGATTGCTACAATACGATACGTGACTCAATACTCCAAGGTGTACTTGCACTTATCGGCTACATATTACTAGGTTTTCTCTTTGGACAAACTGCTTTAGATCTTGGCTGGCCAACCATAGCCATTGGACTTGGCTCTTCTCTTTCTTCATGTATAAGTGAACTGCCACAAAAAATTCTTAATGATCATCCCGCTTAATCCATTCAAGCCACCTGCTAGGGTGGCTTAACTTCTTCTGATTATTCAGTTCCACCTTCTCAGGAATAATATCATGACCTTAAGCTTTTCTTAATGAGGTCTGACCCCTTCAGTATACGTCATCATATAATTTTCTTTGCATTCAGTTCATATGTACTTGGCGATAAAACCATCTGATAAATATCAATACTATTCTTTTTTCCAAATTGTATTATCTCTTCTTTAAAATTCTCAGAGATTTTCGCACCTAAATAAAATGCCTTTATATTCTCTTTCAAATCCAAGACATATTTTCCATTTGGATATTTTAATTTTTGCGGCATTACTTTATTGAAATTAGCTGTCACAATTCTCCATTCTTTCTCATATGCCCAAACATTGGATTTACGACAAGTCGTCTTATAAATCCATTCTGTATTTTCACTTAACATATCTGCTTTAGAAACAGCATATCTATCCTTTGTATAAGTTACTGGATATAAATGTTTATAAAACATATCACTTTCTTTAAAATCATATTCTATGCAAAATCCAGTATGATTCCGAGCATAATGGCTCCACATAAGCATAGAATCATACACCTCAGATAAACAAACGACTCTTACTGCATCCTTGATTATACTCATACAATCATTTAATCCATTCTGCAAAATATTCTTCCAAGAATCAGATAAACTTCCTCCATGCGCTTGCAAAACTATTTGCATCGCCCTTTCAATATTATCCGAATAAAGAATTCTATTTTTTTCTTCCTGTTTAAGTGAAAATTTTCTTTCCAAAAGATGTATATAAGTTTCTCTATCAAGTACACTTTCCAATGCATCTGACTGAAAGCAAAATTCGCAATCATAGGGGTCATTGAAATAAAGTGGTGAGGATGGATATACCAACCCTTCAAAAGCTTCAAACTTCCATTTTTCAATGTCAATTACCCTTTGATGAATATAGCTATAATCATTCAGTTTTTCCGTGTTAAATGACCTGTACCTAAATAACGTTCTTCTCATACATATGCTCTTCCTTTTTATCTTCTTAATGTGGTCTGGTTCAAATGTAAGGTTCGATTGCTCTGAAAGTATACATCATGATTGCAGAAATCATGCTGTATACTTTCTCCTCTTTGTAACATATCTTTTTATCGCATCTGCTTTGTATACAAAATACACCGCAATAAAAAGTATGACAGAAAAATATACTCCCTTTAATTTATCACTTGCTTTCTGTACGATTTTTCCTGTACTATTCCCTAAAATTTTATTATTAAATATAGTTTGTTGGTTATCATTTTCCAAACTATCGTCATAACTCTGAATCGCTTGTTTCCCCGAAAATACATAGAAATTATCACAATCTCCAATTAAAAAATAGCCGTCTATTACTAAAACAACCATCAGAAATACAACCGTTATCTTACCCCATTTTGATATTTTTTCTACTCTATCTTTCCTTAAATATAATATTATTATAAATAATGCATCCAATAATAAAACTATACCAAACACTTCGTCCATATTCCTTTCGTAGTACATGCAAATTATAATATGTTTATTATGATACACTAAATCTACAGAATTTTACCTCTTTCGACAAAATAAGACAGAATTTTCAATATTATTATACAGTTTTACCAAGATCTGTTCTCCCCATTCTTAGTATAGAAAATAATAAAAATACAGAGAATTTTATGTCCCTGCACTCTCATCTTTCATCATTTATTCTTTATATCTCGCATATAAAGCATTAACAAACATTGCAAATAAAATAACCCCTAATAGATACTCGATAACTGACAGCCAATATGACAGTCCATTTTCCAATTTAAAACTATTTTGACCTGCTAAAGCAGCAATAGAAATCAAAAAATTCTTCCAAATAATAACTACTCCCTTACAAAAAGATTCTTCATTAAGTGGAATAGACCACATTTTTGAAAGTATTTCCGCCAGTTTTATAATTGAAAAGGTAAATGTATTTAACAGCACCATGATACCTGATGTTCTTATAACTCTAAAAGGTTTATATCCATATCCAGCACAGAAATCGAACAACGAACTCATAAACTTGTCTGTTCCTTTTTCTGTTTTATAGCGTAGCTTAGCCATTTGATAGTTTGCTTCTGCTCGTTCTCTCACATTTCTAGCATTATCTGCTGATTTTCCAATCCATTTCCAAATATCATATGTTAAATTGTTAAATTGTTTTTTCTCAAACCCATATGTATTTTCAATATTGGAATCCTTTATTTCTAAAGTATCAATATAAAGTTTAGCTCGTGCAACCACTTTATCAATAGAAGTATCATCCACCGTCATTTTTTCTATTCTATTTCCGATAGCTAATTTTCCAATATGTGTATTTTGCCATATGTTTATCCAACCTACTGTAGATGTAACGGTTTTCAGCATATTGCCATTATTGTTAAATTCATTTATTCTGCTTCTCTGGACATTAATATATTTACATTCCGCATATAAATCCAATATACCTACATTCACGTCACGTAATTCCAATTTATCCATTTTATAAGCACTATTTTCTTGTGCACCACTCAAATTTTTATACTGATTTACAACCGATAATATACCAATCTCCATTTTTTCCACACTGCAATTAGCTGTAAAAACGCTTGCACAATCTACCTGCATATGTTGAATTTTTTGTTCCGTCATATGAATATTAGTTCCTATAGATTGAACTATATTGATATCTGATCTTACATCACAGAAACTTTCTATATATATTGTGTCTGTTAAAGTATAATTCCTAATTACTAATGTCAAATTTTCAACATTAGGTTTAATCGAACAATATTTAATTTTTTCTATACCCTTCCTTGCCATCACCTGTTTTGTCATAAAGTCATCATTTATGGTTAAAATTGAACCTATATCTGACACCACTACTCTATGTAGCTCATCCTTGTTGTCTTTGATTTCAAATAATAAAGAACCCATATATCATCCTCCAAATACTCACATTAATCCTATATAGATTTTACCACATTGTGCAAAAAAATACCGCTGAACAGTAAACACACCATGGGCTTAAGCTTTTCTAAATGGGGTCTTAATTGGATCTGACTCCAATGTGGAAAGACCTTAAGATTTTCCTAATGTGGTCTGACCCATTCAGTCTTCCATCCGCCTGATTTTGTAAGACATATCTTTGTTGCATTTGGAGTAGGTTTTCCTTTTGCTATGTAAACATGAATTGGTTCTCCATTTTCATTAGACTAAAAGTATACCGTATATCCACTTACCGTAAAATTTAGGCAATCTGAATTCCTCCATTCTCCGCATATCTATACAACAAATGTGCATTATTGTACAAAAGTTTCTCAAACATGTTTATTTCTTCATCGGAATATCCTGTTTTTTCTGTCCATTTATAATCAGGCAATTCACATCTTGCTGAATCAAAGCCACTTTCTGTCGAACGTTCAAAATTCACTATAACTTTTTTCATTCCATCTTTCTCGATTATCTGCGAATGAACAATTTCCGTCCCATCTGCCAGTATCATATACGGATACATCATATCCCTTCACCTCGTTTTTTTGAAGATGTTATAGCATTGTTCTTTAAAGTTGTCATGCGAAAATTAAAATAACAATCTTTATAAAATTTTAATGGGGTCTTTTTCTCCACAAATTAAATCTATTGAAGCGATGACAAGAAATCTTTAATCTCATTTTCCTGTTCCAGTTCCCTTATCTCCTCAAGTCTTTGCTGTTCCTTATCCCTTTGTTCCTGTTCCATCCGCTGAAGTACTCTATTTTTATATAGATTATTTGCCATAACCACCCATTCTTTTACATACTTTACTACATCTTCAATTGTACTTTTAGTTTCATTTAAACGCATTGGCATAGCAAGCATATTTTGTCCAATCTTTTGTAATCTGCTAGTTTCATATCCCATTACTGCTGTGTGTGAATACGAAGCATAAGCTATAATTTGAAACCATTCCTCATTAACAGGCTGATCAAGTTCAAATAATAACTTACCTCTTTCATACTTAATTGCAACCACATGAGGATTGTAATCTTCCGGCTTCTGAATACTGATAGCCAAACTTCTCAATCTCTTTATTTCTGCCTCATTCTTTTGCTTATCCGCCAAGGCCTGCATCTCTGTAAAAATTACTTCTTCAGGATATAATCTTTCACTCGGTTCCTGTCTAAACATTCTTACAAACAGTTCATCCAGGTAACTATATTTTCGTGCTATTTCTCCAATTTTCTTATAATCAGATGCTTGAGCTATTTCTCCGGTAAACATTTCATTTAGAATAAGAGCGGCTGCATATATATCGGTCTGTGGAAGCGTAACGCCTCCCCTTTTTCTCTGTTCTGGAGCTGCATATTGAAAATTTGCCATTCTGTCTGTACGTCTTGTTTCAATAATTGTTGCTAAATTTTCTTCAGAAAAATGCGCAATTCCAAAATCAGCAATAACTGGTTCAAGGCTATCTTTATCAAAAAGAATATTTTCCGGCTTAATATCTCGATGTATTGTTCCTAGTTTATGTGCATAATTTAATCCTTTAAGAATGCCAGTAAATATTACACTTACATCATCATATTTTATGCCTTCTTTAATATAATCTCTCAAAGTTTTTGCGTACAAAGGCATTACATAAAAAATATAATTCATCCCAGCCGTCCCATAATCAAGAATAGGCAAAATATTAGGATGATTATGTGTTATACAGAAAAAAGTTTCGTTCTTAAAACGTTTCAATACTTTTTCAGAATTATCTCTTTCTATAAATTTAATGGCAACATTTTCTCCATCTTTATCTGTTGCACTCCAAACATTCCCGTTTCCACCACTTCCTACTTGTTTGTTCAAACTATATCTATTAAAAGCTGTAATTACTTCAACTCCTTTTTTTAATTTAACTTTTTCAACTGTGTCCACCACTTCTTCGCCGTCTATCATTGTAGCTATTCGTGAGGCGATTTCCTCAAAATCAGATTCATCCTTCCATCCGTTCATCTTGGAAAATATTTGCTGTATATCCTCTATAGATTTAGTCATTGGTCGCTTTTCAAGTTCTACAAGTACTTTATTTTTCCATGCTATAAATTCAGGGTCTTTATGTATAACATTTGCAGATATCCCATCACCCGCTTTATATTTAAATCTTGTCCGAATATCAGGAATTTGTTCAATCAATTCCATCAGTCTTGTATTATCGTTCATATTTTCCAACCTCTTTCTCAATTATCTTATTCATCCACACTCTCATCTTTATTTTTATTCCAGTAATACAAAATCAAAATCTCATATTCAATAATAATGGCTTTGCATTTACCAACATATATAAGGCTCTCAAAACATATACCGTGCTATTTTTTTCATCTATGAAGAAATATATTTTATAATTTTTGTAATAGCATTTTCGAATCATCCGTGCCGCCAACTCTCCGTCTTCATCCAATTCATGCTGTTTGGGCATAAACTCAAGTTTGGGTAAATCCTCAATAATCAGTGCCTGTTCATCTTACCACATTTCTGAGATACTCGCTCTAACAATATTTTTAACTCGACTTCGTGCAATTCGCTCGATTTTCGCGATTCGTGTTACTTTATCCAGGAAGATTATCTCATGAATGCAAAACAAAAGCTTCATCAGGTCCATCTTCAGGAATGAGCCATCAGATTTGCAGACCAGAAAGCCAGCGGTCTTACTGTCCGGCAATGGTGTGAACAGAATAGTCTTTCATTTCGCACCTATAACTACTGGAAACATCTTCTCAAGGAAGAAGTTGTTGACCAGTCCCTGCCAGATATTGTTCCACTCTCACTTCCTGTTCTCTCATGCTCTGACTCTTCGTCAGGAACAACCGCACCTGCATTTCCTTCCATTCGTGCGAATCGCTCGATTCGCTCAAATAACTCTAATGTAAAAATGTTAATAAATGGTGTTCCTATCGAAATAGATACAGCGGTTTCCAAAGAGTTCCTCGGTAAACTTGTCAAGGCGGTGTGCCATGCTTAAAGATGCTGATCACAGTTACTTTGCCGGTGTCTACATCGTCTGTGATTACACAGATCTCCGCTTCGGAATTGATTCGCTGGCTGCCATCATCGAACGCAGATTTCATATGAATCTGTTTGTACCTAACACCCTGTTCATTTTCTGTGGCAGGTCTTCCGCCAAGATCAAGGGTCTGCTCTGGGAAGGTGATGGTTTTCTTCTCCTTTACAAGCGCGTGGAATCTGGTCATTTCACATGGCCACGTTCTTCCAACGATCTCAGGTCTTTATCTGCGGAGCAGTTCCAATGGCTGATGCAGGGATTTGCCATTGATCCTGTCATCCACGATATCACACCTGACAATTCTACTTGATTCTGATATTTTTGTGCAAAACAGAGAACTTTATTTCCTGTTCTCACCCATGTTTTTCATGTGCTGTGCACAGCTTCCAGACACTTTTTAATGAGCATTAAAAGGCATCAATTTCTGCTTTTGTCATTCCTAAAATTGCACCATTTAAATAAACATTCTCTCTTCCTGTAAGCTCTGGATGAAAACCAGTACCTACTTCAAGCATTGATGCAATACTTCCATTATATGATATTTTCCCTTTTGATGGAGCTGTAACTCTAATATCATTAATCAAATACTTCTCACCCTCCAATAGTTTTCATGTATCTTCATTTTTCTTCAGTACTTATACATAATTTCTCCATTTTCTGGCTTCGACCACTTCACCACTATCAACTTTAGTATATTTTGGCACATTATTTTCCGCCATAACTATAGCACCCGAATTAATATGGCATGCATCATCTAAAACGCATCCATGATCTACAATCGCTCCCATATTAATGATACATGCATTTCCAATTATACAGCCCGTATTAATTATTGCCTTAGGGAAAACAACTGTACCCGACTTAATAACTGCACTTTTTGCAATATATGCTGTGGGATGAATAATCGTTGCCAGTTTACCACCTGCTTGTACAATTTTTTCTTCCCATTCTAATCTTCTCTTATTATCTCCAAATGCTGGATAAAATTCTGTATCTGGATTTATATACCTCCGGTATTCATTACACATACCTGCTATTTTATAAATCACTGTTCCATATCTCTGTTCTTTATTGACAGCATTTCTATACCTGTCATCTAAAAATAGTATGTTTTCATTTCCATCTGCAGCAACATATTTTCGTAATGCACTAGCAACTTCACGGACAGCTTGTCCATGACCTCCCGCACCAACAATAATTAATCTCATACTTTATCACCTTCACATTTACCTAAAAGTAATTGTTCTTAAAAATGTATTACTAACCCGTCCAAACACTTTGTCATAACAATACACTGTAATTCCTAAAACAATAATTGTAGCACCTAGCGTACTCCAATAATATACGGAAAAATTGTTGAATCTTCCCATCACCTCAACAAAACACCAAGTACTAAAAGAACAAATAATTGGCCAATGCAATAAGTATATTGTCATAGATTGATTAGAAAATTTATCTATGTGCCAATTTTCAATCTTTTTTAATAACTGATTTCCTAAACTAATGCAGACTAACATACCCATTGCATAAAATATTTCCCAATATTGATTTATATGTAACCATCGTATTTTCAAAAGTTCCGCTACAACATTTTGTATTCCTGACATTAACCCAAGCATTACCACAAAGAACGTTATCGTAATTTTTCCCCTTTGCTGTACAAATTTAAGTTTCTTTGATACTTCTGCTAATAAACTTCCTGTGTATGTCGCACCTATAAAAAATGTGTATGGAAATAACAACAACCCTATTGCCACAATAATTTTTATTTTTTGACTATGAAGTTTATAACATATGTAATTTGAAATGTAAATTAGCCAAGAACCCAGCAACATATATTTAATTATCCAAAAAGTATTATTCAGCTGGCTTCCTAGCATAAGGCTATTCTTCACAACGTTAATAAATCTAATCGGATTTGTATACTGATTCAACAGCCATTCATTATTTATAATCATACCGCATTTTTGTGCGGAAAATCCACCAAAGCTATATAAAAGATACACAAAAAAATTAGCAAAGAAAAACGGAATTACAAATCTAAAATATCTGTTTATACATGTTTTTATCAAATCTGTGCCATTTTTTATATTTTTCTTATTAAGTAAATATCCACTCAAAATTGCAAATACACATACCCAAAACTCTCCATTGATAATCATTCCAAACGGAAACTTATTGGTACATTGCAACCATCTTGATATGCCTGTTCCTGCCACTGCAAAACTCTCTGTATAATGGCAGAGGAATCCCACCCGCTGCCATAAATTTGATATTATCAATCCATTTTTCTCTCATTTTTTCTTGTCTCCACTTTTAATATGCATTGCGAAACCATTTAAATGTTTTCTTTTTTTCTAATATACATACTATATTTGCTACAATTAAACTCATAACCAATACCAGAATAAATTTTAAAATACACTCTATAAAATCATCTCCTGATATCCAATAATGTTCAACAAGTCCTGCTAATGAGGCATGAACACAATATATAATTGTACTATATTTTCTTAATACTTTTACATCTATTCTTTTACATTTCCATTCACAGCTTATCAAATTATCAAATACAAAATAGCATACAGGTACAAGCATAAAATAGCAATCATTATCAACTGTCAAATGATATTTTGTAACTATAAAATACTCACCCATTAAAAGTACAAATGAAATGATTAAACCAATCTTACTTCTTTTTCTATCACTTATTTTCCCTTTACAGGCAAATATATAACCTAAAAAAATCCAAAATAAACCAACTAAAAATCCATTGTATATTGTTCCTGGATATATTCTGTTAATCATAACAATAATTGAATTATCTGCCATTAGATTTCGATAATTGCTGTTAAGACAACAAATGACATATATAGCAAATGTAACTCCAAAAACTATTCTGTAATTTATCTTTTCTTTGTCACATACAAATACAAAACACATTCCAATCACTAATGCAGATATATACCATGATGCCGCAAACGTTGATCCAAAAAACAGTTTGACGATAAGTTTAAATGCATTGAATAATAAATTACCGGTTAAATACCCCCCCCCATTGGAAGAAAAATAGGCATTAAAACAATAAACCAAAAGCAGTAAAGTTTTATATTCCTTATACAAAATTTTTTCAGGTATTTTAAATTTCCTCGTTTTTCAGCATTAGAAAAAAACAAATAACTACTAATCATAAAAAACAGTGGTACAGCAATTCTAAACAATGGATAAATTCCATATTTTCCCAATGTATGTATTCCTACAACCATAAGTGCCATTATGAATTTCACTAAATCTAGAATTTCAATTTCTTTTCTCTGTTCCATATGTGCTTATCCTATCTTTTTTACTTTTGCAATAACTCTCCACATAACATTAAGTATATTCCCAATTCTTATTCTATTAGGATTCTTCAAATCAATAACTTCATAACAATCATCAGAATTATATGTATGTATTCCACAGAAACGTTCTTTTGAATCCACCATAATATTTTCCACACTTATTGTACGAAACATTTCTTCTTCGTACTCATCTTCACTCAATTTCATAATATTATTAAAATGTAATTTAGTTCCATACCCATCCTGGCAATCTTGTGCAACACGAATCAACTGATTTTTTTCAAAAAAAGTTTTACCCGCCAGTCTAGCATTAGCTAAGCTTTTTATTACCGGGCTTTGTTTATGAGGTACCCATTCTTTTCCTTTTCGGATGAATATTGAAAGTTTTTCAGATGAATATCCTGATTTAAGGTCTTGTGTTAATAAATAATTTTCTCCTTCATGACTCAATAATACAGAATCTACAAAACGTTTCCCTTGCATCCAGCTTTCTGTCATTTCCCACTTATCTGGAAAATGAGTTGCTTTCAAGACAAACAGTTCTTTTCCTTCAGAATATTCTGGCATTATATAATATTCATTTTCATATTTAAAAATAAACGGAAAAGATAAATGGTGACTTGCTTCATATGCTATTTTCATTTTCCCTATTTTATCACCATTTATTTCTCTATATCCAATCAAACCTTTACTTTTCAGTCGATCAAACATTTCAAAAAATAAATACTCTTTCCCTCCTGCAGATATGATAAATGGATCTGCTGCCCAATATCTTATAGTGTTTGGCAAAACAGTGAATTCTTTAGACTCTCCACCTTTTTCCCATAAAGATTTATCTTCTTTTTTTCTTATTGCAATATTCCATTCCTCTCTAAACAATAAATCTTTAATATTCGATTTTAATTTATTACCTTTTATGATTACTCTGTCTGGAATCTTCATATATTGTCTAATAAATGGTCTTTGATCACCTGGACAATACATTCCATATGCAGACGCAGCATGAAATTCTTTTAACCATTCTTTTTTATTTATCGTTCCTTCTTTTACATGCCGATAATCATCACGTTCATTGATATAATAAATTTCCTGAAGATTATTACACTTCTCAACTTTCTTATTTTTCATTCCATAAACCCAATTAGCAGGAAGATTATATCCCGCTGCTGTTGGAGTATATCCATACTGTCCATTTCTATAGTTAATCTCTATAAACCAATATTTCCCATATGCTCTTATCATTTCTATATCAAAAATACCCACATACCCAGTAGCTGAAACAAATTGTTTAATCTTCTCTTCATTGATTTCACTCATATCTGAAGAAAACCTCGCATATGATGTACTTCCCTTCCCCGTCGGATAGGAACGGATTTTATGAATAATGCCTGGAATCACAACTTGTCCATTTTTTAAAGCCATTCCCATAAGACCTATTTCTTCCTGATTCGAATCATCTAGTAATTGCTGAAGCAATACTTCCTTATATCCTTGCTTTTTTAATACATGAATTGCATTTGTATACTCATTGTCATTATAACAAATTGATATATCACCTTTGCTTCCCGCATATCCAGCATATGGCTTTAAAATGATTGGATATTGATTCTTTCTTTCACTCTCAGCTAAAGAAAGTTTTATAAAATCTGGGACGTTTAACTCCGTTTTTTTTGCGATTTCATTCATAACTGACTTATCTGCCAACGTTCGCATCTTTCCCTTTGCATGAGGAACAATAAAATATTTCTGTAAAGCTTTATAATTCTCATCAAGCCAAAATGCCGTATCATCATCTGTTGGAAAAATAGCCGCTCTTTCTTTATTTTTCTCTCCATATTGTTCCAAAATGGTAAGCCATTTTTTTCTATCATCTGGAAGTCTTACATACTCTTTTGTGTACTTACTTTCAATTTTACTGTATGTAGACATAAATGTTACATTTACATAACCTGCTCCCAAACTTCTGATGAGCCCTACCGCATTGACACTTTTCGATCCGATTACAATTGCTTCACACATATCCATTCCATCTGCCTTTATCACTTAAATAATTTTTTATCTTTTCTTTATCCATCTCTTTATCATAGACACTACCGGTATAATTGCCGGAATAATATCCTTTTTAAAAAATAGTGCACGTGCTATTGATTTTTTAAATTCGTTTTTCCATTGTTTTAATGTGATTTTTCCATTGATTACATGATTAAAATCAGTAGAATCATTCATGGTATATCCACCGATTTTATTTACAACTTTATATTTTGAAATATCTATATTATTATACACTAAGTACCACAAAACAATAGAATACACTTCTGTGCCCAATGAAGTATAATTTCTTCCTCCCGGTCTCCAATTATACTCGCTCACATATATAATTCCCGTGTCATTATCCATAAATATATCAGTGTCTAACGGTCCATCGTATCCGAACTGCATGATTGCATGATAAAATTTATGAACAAACTCTTGTATATGTTGCTCCAAAACCAAAACTCCATAAGAACCAACTCCATAAGATTCTGGCCACTGTCTGATATTTTTTAACACCGTATAAGAAACCAAATCAAATTTTTTTGATACTGCACCATAAGCAATAATTTCTGTTCTGTTTTCCAAGTACTTTTGACACAATATTCTTCTATAATTTTTTTTCTTCAATACATCAATTGACGTTGTCATATCTGACATATTCCTGCAAATAACTATATCATCTTTGCTTCCCTCGCCGCAGGCTGCTGGTTTTAAAATAATTGGAAAATCAATTTTCTTATTTTCATCAAACTCATTTAGAATTATTATTTCACTTGATAACGAATCAAATCCTAAACTTCTCGTTAATTCAGCTTGTTTTAATTTATTTGAATAATATGTGATTTCTCCCTCTTTATTATTTATATTTTGGAAAATAAAGCGGGAAGATAACTTTCCATAATTCTCATCAATCATTTGAACAATGTAATCAACTGGAGTCGTAACACATGGCTTTTCTTTTTCATCCGAGAAATGTTTAATAAGGAAATCAATTGCTTCCTTTCCAGAATCCACCCTATAACATTTTTTCCAATATCTTGATAAATGTAACCAATCATGTTTCCATTGTTTCTTCTTGCAAATAATAATTCCATATGGTTTTATTCCATTTACACCAAAGCTTCTAACCAGCCCCAATTCATTAAAGTTGTTTGAGCTACCAATAATAATCATTTTTCTCATTTCGCTTTTCCTCATTTTTATATATTATTTATATATTAATATTTCAAACTATGACGGCATAAACTTAGGCTTTAAGCATCTTAACAATATAGATTTAATTACTATCTTTTAATTGTGCATATATCTTCCTATTCACGAACGTAGGCGAACTATCCCTTTTATAAAGAACTTTAAATATGATAATTGATTTTATTAATTCATAGATTCGCTTACCTTCAGGGAATTTATAGTTTCCTATTGCTTTTATCATTCGTATAAAATAATATGTTTGAGGGACATTTGCATATATCATTAAATTTTTAAATCCACTCTTTTTATATAAATGAACTGCCGGAAGATAAATATTCGCCACATTTAATTGAAGTAGTTCGCTCCCATTTTGTAACGCAGTATCTTCTACCTCTTTCATTAAAAAGCTACCTATACCTTGCTTTTGATAACTCGTCATAGTCCACACATGTCCTACCTTTGCAGTCTTGACGTTATTATATTCCATGCAATATGAAAGAAATGCCCCCCCAATAATTTATTGGCATCGTTATAGATACCCAAAATCATATTATTATTATCTATTACAATGTCTTTACTTTTAACTTCTTTAAATGGAATACTTGCTGAACTTCTATTTTTAAAAGATTTATTAAGTTCTGATATCCATAGATTCACTTCTTCGTTTTCAACAATTTTTTTCAGATACATTATACTGTCCTTTTTTTATTCATTATAGGTTTTAATACTAAATCAAGCACAATTGAAATTCCCCAACATAACGCCAATCCCCACATCAGAACTAATACGGGATTTTGTGGTAAATACAATACTTTTTGAAATATTTCTTTACTACAATTAAAAAAGATTCCGTGGATAAACCACATTAACATTGAATGCCCCCCCACCGTATTCAATACATTTTTTAATACTTTACTGTGCATTCTTTTCATAATCTCAATCAAACCATATACAAATAATGGAATAGACATAATTCTCACACATTTTCTTATCATCTCAAATAATATATTATCTATTTTTATTGCATATAGCCAAGATGGTTCCATAAAAACCATTACAATCAGCAAAACTGAGCAAACAATCGTTTTTCTCTGCATTAATTTTTCTAAATTTTCAAACCATTTTCTTTTTGAACATAGATATCCCGTTACAGTCATAGGAAAATATACGGAAAACTTTTCCATTGTACTTACTACACAATCTATGTGAATAAAGTGCACACATGCCCAATATAATATATAAGCACCCAATAACGCAACTAACCATTTTACAAGATCATTTTTAATAAAACGAACAAGCAACCATAGCACAAAAATCATAATTAAATAATAAGAAACATACCAGCAAAAAAACATGACTGGCCGTTCCAATGCAAACATCTCCAAAACAAATGTTTTTATACTGCCTGAATATGTATTGGTTAAATATGCAATTAAAAAAAGTAGTCCAAATACAAACCAATAAGGAATTAGAATATCTTTCCATTTTTTTACAACATATTTAAAATTTTTTTGCTTTGTGAAATAATATAAATATCCCGTCAAAAAAGTAAATCCCGCAATACATATTTGAAAATGTCCTTGAAAATTTTCTAACCACGACAACTTCGGATATTCTATTCCCTTTACATACCACGATGGGAAACAGAAAAAATGTAATATAAACATAAGAATCAATAATATTCCTTTTATTATCGCAGTTGTCTCTTTATCAAAATAACACTCTCTGTTCTTCTCTTTCATACGTTTCCTATCTCTTTCTCTTATTTTCTTCGTATTATTCTTAAAATATTGTTTTTCAAATAATTATACTCTTCCTTCTTTCGAAATAATCCGATGAATATCATATTATAAATAAATGTAACCAATATGCCGTCTATTATTACTAATACCCAACCTTCAATCGGAAGTTTTTCGCTTAAACTTCTAAGACTTATCCCCAAAATCATAGTAAATATAAACCTAAGCCAAAATTCCTTGTAAAATTTCCAAGGTTTTTTTTGAAAAGCATACTTATAAACCAGATAAGCATCAAACCACCAACTTACTGTAATATTAGATAATATAGTTCCTAACAATACTGCAACAACTCCATAATCCTCCGGAAGTATTTTTACAAATAAAATTGAAAAGAAAATATTTAAAACAACAGAAAAAATAGGTCTATATCTTCCTTTATAAAACAATCCATAAGCTGCTCGATGAGTTCCTACTGTTTCCTGAAGTCCAGTTATTAAAAAGCTACACACTATAGCGCATTCTGTTGGAAAATTCATAATGAACTTATTTCCAATCCATACGGAAATGAACGGATCAAATAATACTAAAAAACATACTGCACAAAAGCTATAGGTCCAAAAATTCATAAAACTTAAAGTTTTAAAAATAAAATATTTTTTTTCAACATCCTCTCCCGCGTCAACATTTAAATTTCCTAAACTTGCAGTAAACGCTGAAAAAAGTTTACTTAAAATAGTATTAACTGCTGCAGTCAATGTTAAATAATTTGAATATAATCCCGTTAAAATAATACTAATATATGAAGACAAAATAATATTATCTGTAGAATTTATTACTGTCCCACTAACTTTATACAATGCCACAGAAAATATATTTTTTCCTGTTGTTTTTAATTCTTCTTTTGATAACTTACCTTCTGGTTTTTCTAAAATAAACGGAAACCATTTTCCAATTAAAATTCCTTTTACTACTGTAGAAAGACATCCCAAAATTATTGGTATTATCAAATAAATATAAATATTTTTAAAAAGTACCAGCGTGATGATTTGTAAAATCATCTCTATAAACTTAAATATGTATGTGATAATTCTTGCTTTATATTCTTGTTGATTAGCACATAATATAGCATCTCTATATGCATAAAAGAAATACGAAAATACCGTATTGAATAAATATAACAAAAAGACTAATTTATAATTAATCAGCCCGAGTGCATCCGAATCATTAATAAAATACTGTAGAAAAGGTGTCAATAATAATCCAATAACCAGTATACATATGCCTATAAAATAATATGCTTTTCTATAAAACTGCAGATACTGTTTCGATTTTTCTTCATCGTTTGTAGCTACAGTTCGATACAATTCAATAACTATTGCAGTTCCAAGCCCTAACTCTGTAAGATTTAATACGGATAAAATATTTGTATATAAACCGTTCAATCCTAAGTATATTGTCCCCAGAGTTTGAATGAACACTGTTCTAATTGCAAAACTTAATACAAAAGAAATTATCTGTCCGAATGTACCAGTTAATACATTTAACAAACTTTTCTCTATTCTACCCTGCTTCTTTTCCACTACTTACTCCTTACTTCATTTATCATATTTCTTATTCCAAACAACAAACTGTAAGTCATATCACATATAACGGGAGACTTTGTCCTATATAGAAGCTTAAATATCTCAATAACTCTTTCTTTATTTGGATCAACTACAATCTATTGTTTCACTTGTTTATCTCTAATTATAAAATGTTATTCTCTTTTTCCTTTCAAACCATTTTCCCATTTTATATATATTAGGAATACATTTATATATATAATACAAATTTTGTTTTGCAAGCTCCCACTCATCGTCCGTAGAACACAATCCTATCTGTTTATACATATGACACCGGCTTTTTACAAACATTCCTGTTTTTTCGTTTAAATCTGGCCAGAATCTATGTGATAGACTTTCCTCCGCATTACATTGTTTATGATACACATATAAATGTTTTTCTAACATTACACCCTTTTTACAGCGCTCCATATATTCACAATTGAAAAGCAAATCTTCCCCTGGCTCTTTTCCTTCCGAGAAACGCACTGGTGAATCTTTTTCTATTAGTTCTCTTTTATAAATTTTGTTACGTGAATAATTTAACAATCCCTTTTTTTTCACTATTCTTAGCCAATCTGCTATTTCTCCGCAAAAATAGAGATTATCATAAAAATATGTTTTTTCATCCTTAACATTTTTTAACATCATCCCAAAAAGAATACAATCTGCCTCTGAATATTTTTTTATCATCTTTAAAATTTCCAACAGATAGTCCGTTGCCACTGTATCATCTGAATCGATAAACGTCACCCATTTTCCTTTTGCAATCTCAAGGCCTGTATTTCTTGCAGATGCTAACCCTGCATTTCTTTTATGTATTACTTTCAGTATTTTATTTCTTTTTACATATTCATCACATATTTGTGGTGATTTATCAATTGAACCATCATCAACCAATATAATTTCGATATGCCCCCCACATGTTCTCAAGAGACCTTTCTTGGGCTACTAAAATATCAAGACATCTACTTAAATACTTTTCAACTCCATATACTGGTATTATTATACTTAAAACACATTCCATATTTATTACCTCATCTCTCTCATTACAATTTTATCTTTTCAACTCCATGTGTTGGATGTTGGCTCGACCCTGGTGGTATTTCCATCGGAGTTTCATAATGTTTATGCAAATACCACATATGGCACACTGGAATAGCAACTTCCTTTCCATTAAATGAACCTTTTTCAAATTCAGTCAACATTCTTCTAGGTAATGGTGGCTTCGAGGATATAGATTCACATAGTGGATAAATATACGCTGTTTCTTGATCATCATATTTTCGCATAACTTTGTTTGCAGCTTTCGTTAATTGCGAAATATTTAACAAAAACAGGGGCGCATAAAAAATATGTTTTAATTGGAACTTTTCTACCCCCAATTTTATATATCTCACTGTACCAATGGCACTAACTAATCTACTTTGTACTTTTTTTGTTCGTAACTTAATATTATCTTCTACAAAAATATCTAAAAAAACACCATGCGGTATGTCTAAATGTGCTGTATTTTTAGCTCTATAAATAGTATTTACATTAAATATTTTCCCAAATAAAAATGGATATTGGTCTGACATTTCCATCGTCATAAATTTATAAGTTTTCGGTAATTCTTTATTTGCGATCTGACAGAATTTATCATAATCTTTTCTTAACATTATAATGTCCATATCATCATCCCATGGAATAAATCCTTTATAGAGGACAGCACCAAGTAGACTCCCGCCCTCTAAAGTATACTTCAAATTATACTTTTTACAGATTTTATCAAATTCTATAAAAATTTCAAAAATTTTGGCTTGCACATCTTCAACGTCATAGCCCTGTATTTTCCATTTACTCATTTTTATTTTCCTTCAATTTTTTCAAATATCTCTATCCATTTACTAATAAAGGCTTCTTTTGTAAATTTCCCACAATTATCCTTTGCTCGTTTCGAAAATAGTACCCTTTTCTCCTCATTTTCTATCAACTCACAAATTTTTTCTGCCATTGCATTCGAATCATACGCTTCTACTAAGTAGCCACTTACATCGTTATCTATAATTTCTCTCGGTCCAAAATCTATATCGTATGCTAATGTTGGTAAATTACATGATTTAGCTTCTGTAAGAACCAGACCAAATCCTTCAGTTCTAGATGTCATCACATACATTGCCGCTTTTTTATATTCTTCCAAAATACTGCTCGTTCTACCACAAAAGATTACGTTCTTTTCTAAATTATTTTCGTGAACCATTTTCTTTATATTTTCCAGTTCTTTTCCATCTCCATAGAACTTCCAACACCAGTCCGGATGCCTTGCAAAAACCTTCTTAGCTACTTCTACAGCCAAATCATATCCTTTTGTATAAAAAAAATGTCCTGCTGTAACTATAGTCTTTGATTTTACATCATAGCCCGTGTATGTATTATCTATCTCGCATGGATTATAAATATACGTAATAGGACATTTTACCGGCATCTCCTTTAAAAATGCTTCCATGTCTCCTTTTGTTTGATTAATATAATATGCACTTCTTCTAAGACAAATTTTTCTAATCATATCTGTATGTTTACTTCCTATATCATTACGGATATTAAACATTTCCCATGATATTATTTTCGTCTTTCTTTGTAAAAAAGTTGCCGGTAATGAATAAATTCCTAACATTATATCTACATTTATTAAGATATCAATATTTTCTTTCTTCAAAAAATGTCGCAATTCTATTATTTTATTTTTTATTCCGATAGAATTTAAGACCACAAAATGAACATTTTCATTTAAAGGATAAAAGCATTTTCCAGATTCATTATTCAAATTAAGCACATATATTTTATACTGTGCTTGATTACTCAATCCATTCGCTAATATCTGTGTAATTCTTTCAGTTCCTCCACCCCTAGACATATCGCCATTAAAAATACAAATATTCATTTTATTATTCTCCATACTGTTTCAACATGTTCTTCACCCAGCAAGCAATCGAATACTCTTCATCTATAATTTTCCTTGATTTCTCAATCATATCCTTAGAATATGTATTTTTACTGATGACACATTTCATTTTTTCTGCAATATCAGTAACATTTTCACTTTCAACCATTTCTACTGTAGGAAATTTCTCAGCGAATTTGTTCTCACTTATGTTACTACAAATTACAGGCAGTCCTGCATATACAGCTTCTAATAAGGCATATGAAAGTCCTTCCGCTCTACTTATATGTAAAAAACATTTGCTATTTGCATACAATTCATTAATGTCAGAAACTGGTTTTACCACTTCCACTTCTGGCACATTACCATACTTTTCTGCAATAATATTCTCTGTATTTTCTGAACCTACAATAGCAACTTTAAAATTTTCATTACTATTTTTTTTGATTGCTTCAATGCATAAATCAACGCCTTTACGTTCATACTCCCAGCCAAAAATCAGGAAATCGTATTTTCTTTGATTTACCATCGTAGAAACTAATTTTATTCTATCTGTATCCAATCCATTCGGAACATATCTGGCATTTTTTTTAGGGAATCCTTTTTTCAATACATATTCCATATGCTTTTTCGAAACAGACAGTAAAATGGCATTTTTATGACAAAATCCATACTGCACTTTATGTTCCAGTCGGTTTTTTAGTCCCGTATATCCTTCTAATGCATCATGCAAGTGCCAAAAAACTTTTACATTTTTCGGCGCAGTTAATGACACTGGTGCATCGTATAATTCAAAATGTGAATGTACTATTTTCAGATCTTTATATTTACGATAAATATCCTTTAACATTGTATACGTTTTTATCTTAATTCTTGCTTTCGCTAATGGCAAATAGTACACATCCGTATGCCTTTCTAATTCTTTACACCAAGAAATATTTCTTGCTGATTCTGGAAATGCATAAACCATTTTATCGCCTTTTTCTTCATATACTTTTCCTAGCGCTTTCAATGACTTTATAAAATTTCCTTCATATGGAGCAGCATACGCACATACCTGCAATATTGTCATTCCGCTGCCACCTCCTCTAACATCTCTTCAACCACTTTAACTGTTTCACTTGTACTAAATTTGTTTCCTCTCGTTTTGGCCTGCTTTTTATAATAATCAAAGACTTTTTTATCAGAAATCATTTTTTTGATTCCTTCATACAGTGCTTCTTCGTTATTTTCAGTCACAATTCCATATTCATTGTTATATCCCAAAAGTTCTGTTGCCCCTGAACAATTCGTACTTACTACTGGTGTTCCCACAATCAAAGCTTCTGTAACCGCTGTACTAAAGCCTTCTTTTCGAGAAGAACAAACATATAAATCTGCATTTTTGACATATTTATATGGATTACTCTTAAATCCTACAAATGTCCAAGAATCTACTATATTATTTTCTTCTATCAATTTCTGTAAATGATTCTGTTCTTCTCCTTTTCCCACAATATAAACATGCGTTTTAAATCCGTCAGCACGTAGTTTTTTCTGTACTTTCACCAGACGATCATATCCTTTAGATTTCATTAACTTTGCGACTGAAATAATATTTATCTCTTCCGAATTAAATTTAAGATCTTCTATTAATTCTTCCGAATTTTTTCTTATCACCTCAGTTTCCACAGTATTGTAAAAAACATCGACAGGAGCATTAACCTTAAACATACTATTAAAGCTCTTTTTTACCGTTTCAGATACACATGCTATACGATCAAAACTTCTATAGCATCTTTCAGCTTCTGCCATGTTTCGAAATACATGTGTTGCATACGCTTCATTTTCAAGTTCAATATGCATCCAATTAACTAATTTTGTCTTTGAATTCGTACAACCACTAACAACTCTGGCACTTGGTCCTTCTAAATATGAAACAATAACATCATATTCTTCTTTAACATACATCTTATACAATTGTTTCGGTGTAAATAATTTGTAAACCAGCGTGTTTCCCTTAAAATACCAAGGAAATCCACCAATATAACGAACTTGCTTATTTAACTTATCACGATAAATCCCTACATCAAACATTGTTTGAACCGTAATATCAAATTTGTCATAATCCATATGATTCACTAAATTCACCAACACACGTTCTGCTCCACCATGTGCTAAATTAGGAATAAAAAATAATACCTTTAACAAAACATCACCCCATACTAATTCCATGAAAAATAAAAATCATTGATTGCACCATACCCAATGTTTACATATATATTATAGGCAAAAAATGAAAAGTAACAAAGAATTGCTAAT
>ERZ838399.1349-NODE-1349-length-23283-cov-12.902058_pt1 | contig 23283 bp, 23 predicted proteins | sample MGYA00519683_ERZ838399 | MGnify/ENA primary metagenome ERZ838399 (study PRJEB31850, sample SAMEA3708833) | human gut metagenome | biome: human gut; feature: human-associated habitat; material: faeces | place: China | collected 2014 ...
AGCTTCCCCATTCCTGCTTTTCTTTTCTCTTACAGATAAGCAGTAAGCCGTTCTCGAGTGTATGAGAAAATCTCTGTAAATAAGATTCTTCTATGATAATTAAGGGCAATAAGCTTACGGATTAGGCTTATCGCCCTTGTCTTATATATAACAGTTGCTTACAGGCATGTCAAGGGCAGGCGGTTTCCCGCCTGTCTTTTTAAGCTGTCTTTTGATTATTCAGGTAAGCGTCCTTCGTACATAATACTCAGTTCTCCATAGACCTGGCCCCAATCCCGGATTGTGGTAGTCCACTTTTTCGTAGCCTCAAAAGTGGCCAAATACAGGGCTTTTAACAGGGCGGTATCGCTTGGAAATACGCTCCTTTGGCGATTCAGCTTCCGGTAGGTGGAATTCAGTGATTCTATCGCATTTGTCGTGTAAATGACCTTTCTGACAGTAGTTGAGAACTTAAAAATAGGTGAAACAGCATCCCAGTTGTCCTTCCAACGCTTCATGGAATTCGGGTATTTGGGAGTCCATTTTTCAGTTACACGGTCTAAGGCAGCCAGAGCTTTCTGCTCGTCAGCAGCCTGATAGATTGTTTTCAGGTCTGTTGCAAAGGCTTTTGCATCATTATTTGAGGTATTTACGCTCTTTTGTATAAATCTGCAAGAATCTTCCTGTTTTACAATCCCTACAATTAATGGTAGAATAAATAGAAAATCAAAATCAGTCAAAGGAAAAGAAGCAGATATGAGTACAGATGCATGCCAAAATGTGGAATCAGCAGAAGAAAATGAAGTGCTACGTGCATGGAAGTTACACATGGAACAGGTGAAAAATCAACCGGAAAACCTGAATGCAGAATTGTTGTGGCAGGTGTTATGCGAACTTCAGAAGATTCCTTTTTACACGGTAAAGAGCATCCAATTTACTTATAGCATCCGGGGATATGAGATGTTTGTCGACCGAAAGGAAAAATCGATCACACAGGCAACGGTTTTGCTGTCGGCACAGCGCGTATTGGAAAAGCAAAATCAGGGAATTGCGATCACAGGACCGAAAAAAATAGGTACTTTTGGAGCAAGTTATCTGTACCCGATTTTCCGGCAGATTGGTTTGATATCAGTCGAGTAATTTCTCATCTATTGTACGAAGAGCACAGTAATAAATTTACTTTAACAAAGTGATGTTAATTCGACTTGAAGATATATAAGGAATATGATTGGAAAAATTTGGAGGAAGATGATACGTGAATAAAATAGATCCACAATCCTGGAAGGCGGATATGCCGGATTTCAGGGAAAAAACAAAAGCGTTTTACAATGGAGAAATGAGCAAAGGTGACTATAAAGGTTATTCCGGTCGTTATGGAAGTTATGCACAGAAAGGCGGAAAAGCAAGTATGCTCCGTCTTCGTATGACAGCTGGTCGTGTGACAAAGGAAAAACTTGCATTTATTGCAGAATCCATTCGAAAATATAATGTGAAAAAAGCACATTTTACAACTTGCGAGACGATTCAGCTGCATGATCTGCAGCAGGAAGAACTGTGTCAGATCATGGAAGATGCGCTAGATGTTGGAATTGTTACGATGGGCGGCGGTGGAGATTTTCCACGAAATGTTATGTGTTCTCCCCTGTCCGGTGTGGAAGCAGATGAGTATTTTGATGTGCGCCCGTGGGCGGAGGCAGCGGGTGAGTATCTGATGACTTTTATCAATGCGGAGAAAATGCCGCGTAAGTTGAAAGTATGTTTTTCTAATTCGCCGAAAAATATTCCACATGCAACGTACCGTGATCTTGGATTTGTGGCAACAAAAGAAGGAAAATTTGACGTATACAGCGCTGGTGGACTTGGCAATAATGCCAGATTTGGGGTAAAAGTTGCAGAAGCAGTTGATCCGGAGATGATTTTATATTACATCAAGGCGATGTGGCTGACGTTCCGTGCGCATGGAAATTATGAGAACCGTGGAAAAGCCAGAACACGATACATGCAGGAAATCTGTGGTGGCGCAGAGAATTATGCGAAGGCATATCAGGAAAAACTGGCAGAGGTGTTGGCTTCCGGAGAAAATCTGAAAATTTCTGTAGATCCGCAGCCGGTGAACAAAAAAGAGGACGGAGTACGCATTTCCGGAGCACGTATTTTACCACAGAAACAGAACGGATTGTATATCGTGATCTGGCATCCAATCGGAGGACAGCCGAAGGTGGAAGAACTGTGTGCACTTTCCGATGCGATTCAGGAGATGGAAGATGTGGAAATCCGTCTTGCACCGGATGAGACAGCATATATCATTAATCTGACTGGCTCAGAAGTGGGAAAAGTGCTGGATGCAACACCAAGTAGTGCAAATACAGTATTTGAGACAAGCGTCAGCTGCATTGGAGCATCGATTTGTCAGGTAGGACTGCGTGATTCTCAGGCACTTTTGCAGGCTTGTGTGGAAGCAGTTCGTGAAGCAGACATTCCAAACGGTGCGTTACCACAGATGCATATTTCCGGATGCCCGTCATCCTGTGGTACGCATCAGACTGGTGTAATTGGATTCCGCGGCGCGGTAAAACGTGTGGGTGATCAGCCGAAAAATGCATTTGTGCTGTTTGCAAATGGTGAGGAGCGTCAGGGTGAAGAACGTATGGGACGTGAGATTGGAACTATGGAAGAGTCAGTGATTCCACAGTTTTTGGTGGAACTTGGACAGACTGTGGCAGATTCTGGAATGGATTATCTGAACTGGGCGCAGAAAAATCCGGAAGGAATTGATAAAGTAGCAGAGAAATATCTGTAAGGAGGAAAACGCGATGGAGCGTCGGGATAAAATTAATTATTATCTGGATCTGGCTGAAATTGTGGGACAGCGCGGAACCTGTCTGCGCAGACATTATGGTGCCGTTATTGTAAAAAACGATGAAGTTATCTCCACCGGTTATGTGGGAGCACCAAGAGGCAGAAAGAACTGTTCTGATCTTGGTGTCTGTATCCGGCAGAAAATGAATGTGCCGAGAGGCGAGCGCTATGAGCTTTGCCGTAGTGTACATGCAGAGGCAAATGCGATCATCAGTGCATCCAGAGGAAAAATGATCGGAAGTACGTTGTATCTGGTTGGAAAAGAAGTGGATACCGGGGAATATGTAAAAAATTCCAACAGTTGTTCCATGTGCAAACGAATGATCATCAATGCCGGAATCGACCGGGTGTATATTCGAGATTCCAAGGATGAGTACCGTATGATTCAGGTGCAGCAGTGGATTGACGATGATGAATCTCTGGCAGGAACATTTGGATATTAGAGCAGATGATATACAAAAGTAAATAGATGAATAAAATCAGAGAAAATCACAGAAAAACGCTATTTATACAGATAGAAAGTTAATGGCAACTAAGAAAAAACAATGCGAAGAAACTGAAATCGAAATTGAAATCAGGAGAAAAATAAGGCAGGTAAAAGAAACGTATGATACAGGATATTGCACCATTTCATTTTAATAACGAGTGGCATAAATTACAACCGGAGGAAAATGACTGGATCATCTGTATGCAGGAGCGGAAAATATTGCTGCGGGGAACAAAAGAAGATATATCTTTTCCACGTTATCATGAATTAAAGGAACAGGTGCAGAACGGAGACCGGTTTGTGTATCTGTTTGCAGTTGGTGAGGAACGATTTTTCCTGTATCAACAACATCAGTACAAAGAGCGGGAAGAACTCAATCTGATACATCTGGAACAGTCATATGTGAAAAAACAGTCAATGAAATTTGAGGAACAATTTTGTGCAAAAAAACAGCCAGAAAGTTCTGATAAGCAATCTGACACGGAAAAACAGCAGAAAGATTATTCTGAACAGTTGGAGAAACAACCAGAATTTCACTACGAAACAACCAGATATTTACGTGGAGCAGCACCACAACATCTGTGTTATGCAGGATTAGTCGGCGCACAGTTAGCAGGCTGGTATGCAGCACACCGTTTTTGCGGTGGATGCGGAACCCGCATGATTCCGGATGAGCGGGAGCGGATGATGCGCTGTCCGGTTTGTGGCCAGATGGAATATCCAAAAATCTGTCCGTGCGTGATTGTTGGAGTGATGCACAAAGGGAAAATTCTGGTCAGCTGGTACAAAAATGGTTTCCGTGATCATTATGCGCTGATTGCCGGTTTTGCGGAGGTAGGTGAGACCATCGAAGAAACCGTTGCAAGAGAAGTGTATGAGGAGACGCATTTGCATGTGAAAAATCTGCGTTATTACAAAAGTCAGCCATGGCCTTATTCAGAAAGTCTTTTATTTGGATTTTTCTGTGAACTGGATGGAGAAGATCATATCATTATTCAGGAGGACGAACTTGCCATGGCAAAATGGGTGACACCGGAGGAAATTTTTGAGTCATCGGATAATTTTTCCCTGACAAATGAGATGATCTGTAAATTTAAAGAGGATATGACGGAGCACAAACAGCTTTGTTTTTAGAGTAGGAGCATAGAAAACAATATGATAAAACAGGAAAATCTGGCAATTGTAACATTGAAAAAAGGAGAAGGACGTACCATCAAAGCGGGAGGCGCATGGGTATTCAATAATGAAATTGAGACCATTACCGGACGTTTTCATAACGGAGATATCGTGCTGGTGCATGATTTTGACGGTTATCCGATGGGAAAAGGCTACATCAATCAGAATTCAAAAATCCGTGTGCGTCTTCTGACGAGACATGTGGATCAGGAGATTGATGAGGCATTTTTCGAGATGCGTCTGCAGAATGCATGGAATTACCGAAAAGATACAGTGGACACTTCATCCTGTCGTCTGGTGTTTGGTGAGGCAGATTTCCTGCCGGGAATCGTAATCGATAAATATGAAGATGTGCTGGTAATGGAGTGCCTGACTCTTGGTATGGAGCGGTATAAAGAACTTCTGGCAGATCTGATGAAACAGATTCTTGCAAAGGACGGCATTCAGATTCGTGGTGTTTATGAGCGAAGCGATGCGAAAGAGCGGGAAAAAGAAGGATTAAGCCGTGTAAAAGGTTTTATTGGAGAAGAATTTGATACCAATGTGAAAATCGTAGAAAACGGTGTGCGTTACATGGTGGATGTGGTGAATGGTCAGAAAACTGGATTTTTCTTAGACCAGAAATACAACCGTCTGGCAATTCAGAAATTGTGTAAAGGAAAACGTGTGCTGGATTGCTTTACACACATGGGAACCTTTGCACTGAATGCAGGAATAGCAGGAGCAAGCGAAGTAACCGGATTGGATATTTCTGAATTTGCGGTAGAACAGGCAACAGAAAATGCAAAACGCAATGGATTGAGTGACACAGTAAAATTCCGTGCGGCGAACGTACTAGATGAACTTCCGAAACTGGCAGCAGCCGGAGAAAAATACGACGTGGTAATTTTGGATCCGCCGGCATTTACCAAATCCCGTCAGGCAACAAAAAATGCCATCAAAGGTTACCGTGAGATCAATATGAAAGGTCTGAAACTGGTCAAAGATGGCGGTTATCTGGCAACCTGTTCCTGTTCTCATTTCATGACACAGGAGCTTCTGGCAAAGACCATCCGTGAGGCAGCACGTTCCACTCATAAGAGACTGCGTCAGGTGGAATTTCGGACACAGTCTGCGGATCATCCGATTTTATGGGCAGCAGATGAGTCCTATTACTTAAAGTTCTTCATTTTTCAGGTTGTGGATGAAAAATAGGAAGATAAAAAAGTTCGCAAAGCCTTGTATTTTTAAAGGGCACTGAAAAAGTCTAATTCTTCGAAAAAAGAATTAGACTTTTTCAGTGCCCTTTCAATATAGTGGTTCAGTGTGTTGTGGTCAAGTTTTTTTGTTTGATTTTTTCATCACTGGTTACTTTCCTTTTCCGTATACAAAGAAGTGATTTTGTATCTGCGTTTTAGAAAGATTTTATGGTTTTTTCATGGAAAAGACAAGGGTATATGTTACAATTATTATAAATATGGGGATTTCGAAGGTAAGGAGAATTATTCAAAAATGGATGAGAAAGTGAAAGTAACAGATACAGAACAAACAGATAAAAAAGTAAATGAAGATACAACTCTAAAAGAAAAATTGGTTGAGGCAGAGTACATGGAAGCAGATATGCCGGAACAATCAGAGGAACAGGATGGGACAGGAGCGGAAGAAACCACAAGTTACCTGCCATTAGCAGCAGATCAGCTGGATCTGGCGAAACAATACAAACAGATGATGCTGTTTTATGAGGCCGGAATCCGTCAGCTGACGACAAAATTACAGATTTTGAACCGGGAATTTGAACAGAGCAATGACCGTAATCCGATTGAGAATATAAAAAGCCGTATTAAGTCAGCAGAAAGTATTGCAAAGAAGATGGAACGGAAAGGCTTACCGATGACGTTAAGCTGTCTGACGAACAATATTTATGATATTGCCGGAATCCGTGTGATCTGTCCGTTTATTACGGATGTATATGAGGTGGCGCGGATGTTGCTGAGTCAGACCGATGTGGAACTGGTACAGGTAAAGGACTATATTCGGGAGCCGAAGGAAAACGGTTACCGCAGTCTGCACCTGATCGTCAAGATTAATGTGTTCTTTTCCGATGGGATGCGGCAGGTACCGGTGGAAGTACAGATGCGAACCATTGCGATGAATTTCTGGGCAAGTACGGAGCATCAGCTTCGTTATAAAAAGGACAAAGTCATTACATCGGAAATGCATGCACGTTTGAAAAAATGTGCCGATATTATGGCAGATGCAGATTATCAGATGCAGAAACTGGCGGAGGAAATTCATTTTTAGGAAAAATTTCCATAAGAAAACAATACGAGGATGAATGTATACAGATAGAAACTTGCAGAAGAAATCTATTTCTGATATGATGTGCGTCGGTATATGAAAAGTATTTATAAGTGCAGTAAGTAAAAGAACAGCAGTTAAAGAAAAAACTACTGCATATTTACTGTAAACTGGGAGAATTTGAGATAGATTTATGAGTGAAAAAAACAAAGAAAAAAAATTGTCAGGCGGAAATCATACTGTGAAAAAGCGTGGCAATGACAATAAGAAAAAAGAAGGTACAGCCTGCAAGGTTGCAAAAAAATGTGGTGGATGCCAGTATCAGGGCGTTCCCTACGAAAAGCAGTTAAGTGAGAAACAGAAAGCAGTCCGTCAGTTAATGCAGCCGTTTTGTAAGACTGCGGAGATTACAGGAATGCAAGATCCGTATCATTATAGAAATAAAGTGCATGCCGTGTTTGCACGGAAAAAAGATGGTACGATCATTTCCGGCGTTTACGAGGAGGGCACACATCGGGTCGTTCCGGTGGAAGCCTGTCAGATTGAGGATGAAAAAGCAGATGCCATTATCAATGACATCCGTGGACTTTTAAAATCTTTTAAGATAAAAACCTATAATGAAGATACCGGTTACGGTTTGCTGCGTCATGTGCTGATCCGCCGCGGATTTACCACAGGTGAGATCATGGTCGTTCTGGTGCTTGGCTCTCCGGTGATGCCGTCCAAAAATAATTTTGTCAAGGCATTGCGGAAACTGCATCCGGAAATTACAACGGTTGTGCTGAATGTGAATGACAAACGTACGAGCATGGTGCTTGGTGACCGTGAGACAATGATTTACGGAAAAGGCTATATTGAGGACGTGTTGTGTGGACTGACCTTCCGTATTTCTTCCAAGTCTTTTTATCAGATCAATCCGGTTCAGACGGAGAAACTGTATGGAAAAGCAATGGAGCTTGCCGGACTGACAGGTAAAGAACGTGTCATTGATGCGTATTGCGGTATTGGAACCATTGGTATGGTCGCTGCAAAATCTGCAAAAGAAGTGATCGGTGTAGAACTGAATCCGGATGCAGTGCGAGATGCCATCAAAAATGCAAAACGTAACCAGATGAAAAATATCCGTTTTTATCAGGATGATGCCGGACGGTTTATGGAGAAAATGGCGGCAAAGGGCGAAAAGGCAGATGTCGTGTTTATGGACCCGCCAAGAAGCGGCAGTACGGAGCAGTTTATGAAATCAGCTGTAACGCTGGCACCGCAGAAAATTGTGTATATTTCCTGTGATCCGCAGACGCAGGCGCGGGATCTGAAATATTTGACAAAACATGATTATAAAGCAATGGGGGCGTATCCGTATGATATGTTTCCGTTTACAAAGCATGCAGAAAATATCGTGTTGTTAGTGAAACAGAATTAAATTTGAGTAAAAGAGATATCCGGAAGAACAGATGATGCGTGTATTTTGCAGTAAGGATTGCGAGATTATTTACAGATTGTAGCAAAGAAAAACCTGTAATATATGCATGTTATGAGATAAAAATGGGAGATTTGAGTCTTGGCAAAAGAGAATTATATGATTAACAGGAAAAAAAGAATTCTGTTTTACATATTGATGGCAGCTGTTTTATGCTGGTTTGTCGTGTTGCAGATTTTTGGAACAAATGAGCGGGATAAAAAGACGATTGAGCAAAATATTCTTTATCAGGGCACGTTTGTCTGGGAAAAATCAGACGGAAGCCGGGAGCAGATCGAAGTTCCGGGCAGATATGAACTGTCGGCGAAAGAGACGATGGTTCTGGTAACGCAATTGCCAGAAGATTATGACGAAAAAGCATTGGCGATCCGTTCTTCACTGCAGGAAGTCCGATTTTACGTTGATGGCGTATTGCGGGCTGAATATGACACGTCAGATACGAGATTAGCAGGCAAGAATTCTGCCAGTCGTTATGTGTTCTGCCCGACCACGGAAGCTGACGTAGGAAAAGAAGTCCGGATTGAGTTAAAGACAAATACAGCAAAATATTCCGGTGTGGTAAATGAGGTTTACTGTGGAGATAAGGCAGAAATATGGGAATATATTTTTGCTGAACACGGACTGGAGACGGTGATCGCGTTTTTCATCCTGTTTGCAGGCATTGTTACTGTCATTTTCAGTATTGCGCTGGGGGTGGTATATCGTACGAAGTTTGATATGGAATATCTTGGCTGGTGTATGATCATGGCAGCAGGCTGGATGGTTGGAGAATCAAAACTTCGTCAGGTTCTGGTACCAAATGCAACGGTGTTAGCAACGCTGTGTTTTGTTATGATCATGCTTGGACCGTTGCCGATTATTTATTACATAGACAGTATGCAAAGTGGTCGTCACCAGAAACTGTTCTGGATTGCAGAGGCGGCTGCCATAGTTAATTTTGCAGTATGTACGATTTTGCATCTGAGCGGTGCGAAGGATTATATAGAGACACTTCCGATTGCACATGTGATTCTGGCAGTTACGTTAGTATTGATTCTTGGTACAGTATTTTATGATATGTACCACGGCTATATTACACAAAACAGATTTATGGTGGTGGGCTTGCTGATTGCGGTCGTTTCGGTTGTGGTGGAATCCATATCTGCGTATTTTGTAATTTCTATTTCCGGTATTTTTATGGGAATCGGTATGATCGTGCTGCTGTTTTTCAGTTTGGTCAGAACAATCCGAAATTTACAGAAGATGGAAAGTCGCCGACAGCGGCAGGAAATGAGAAAGCGCAGAAAGCAGATGGAAACCATGTCTCTGCAAATGATGCAGACCTTGTCTACCACGATCGAGGCGAAGGACGAATATACCAGAGGGCATTCCCACCGGGTGGCTGAGTATGCGGTTCTGATCGCAAAGGAACTTGGCTGGAGTCAAAAGGATATTTCAAATTTGCGGAATGCGGCACATCTGCATGATATTGGTAAAATTGGTATTCCGGATACGATTTTGAATAAGCCAACGAAGCTGACAGAAGAAGAATATGCGGTTATCAAAGAGCATACTGTGATCGGGGCGGAAATTCTGAAAAATATCAGATTGATCGATCATGTGACAGAGGTGGCACGAAGCCATCATGAACGGTATGATGGCACCGGGTATCCGGATGGATTAAAAGGGGAGGAAATCCCAATCCATGCAAGGATCATTGCGGTGGCAGATAGTTATGATGCGATGCAGTCCCGTAGAATTTATCGAAATCCGCTGGGAACAGCGGTTATTTATAATGAGATTTTGAATAACCGTGGAACACAGTTTGATCCGGAGATTGCAGATGTGTTTTTGAAACTTCTGGATGAAAACCGGCTGGTGATTAATGCGGATTATAAAGGAATCGAGGATGAATATGCCCTGCCGGCAGTGGAGAGTGAAATTGAAAAATTTATTTCCAATGTTATGACTACCATGCGGACGCAGGAGGACAGTGAGGGCTTTGACTTCTTAACGGGTCTTCCAATGCGGAATCGTGGAGAAAAACTGGCAGCGCAGTTTATGCAGCAGGACGATGGATATCTTGTTTTCCTGGATATGGATAATCTGAAAAAAATCAATGATATCTATGGACACAAAGCCGGTGACCGAGCACTGAAATTGCTTGGTTCGCTGTTGTTAGAATTTGCACAGCATTCTGTGGTCTGCCGTCTGGGTGGGGATGAATTTCTGATGTTTGTTCCGAATGTTTCGAAGGAAAAGATTTCGGAAATTGTCCGTAGTATTCTGCAAAAATTTGAGGAACAGAAAGAGGAAGATATGGAGATCCGCCACGCGTCAATTTCTGCTGGAATCTGTGAAACGACAAAGGGAGCATCTTTTGAGGAGTGCTACACCAAGGCGGATAAGGCATTGTATTATGTAAAACAGAATGGTAAAGGTGATTTCTTCTTCTATCAGCAGATGGAGCAGGAGCAGAAGACGGATCAGGGAACCGGAAGAGATCTGGCAATGATTACAAAAGCATTGCGGGAGAGCGGCAATTATACCGGTGCACTGGATCTGGATTACCGTGAATTTGCGAAAATTTATGAATATATGAATCATTTAGGTGAGCGTTACAAATATCACTGCTATCTGGTGATGGTTACGATGGATACGACACCGGATTATGTGATATATATCGAAAATATTGAGCGGGCGCTTGAGAGTATGGAACAAGCGATTCGGCAGACAATCCGAAAAGTGGATATTTGTACCCGCTACAGTTCCATGCAGTATCTGATCATTTTGTTTGAGGCAGATGAGACAAAGATTCCAAAAGTTATGGATCGAATCTTTACACAGTATTATAAACAGTACGATAAGAGTAATTTTATTCCGAAGTATGAGTACATTCTGATAATGGAAGAAAAAGAGGAGCAGTGATCATACCACTGCCCCTTTTTTGTGTGTTACGGGAAAATCAAAATGGAAAAATACTGTGAAGGTAAACTGCAATACCATCGTGGTCGTTGTCTTTTGTGAGAGCGAAGCCTTTTTCTTTTATGTCTTCCGGGGCATTTCCCATGAGGATTCCACGACCGGCGGTATGTAACATTTCCACATCGTTGTAATTATCACCGAATGCCAGAGTGTGTTCTGTTGCAATCTGTTTTGTGATTTTCATCCATAATCAGTGCGCCGTTACATCCGATGATATTGCAGGAGAGATGAATCCGGTCGAGAATCGGCTGAATGCAGAGCGGATTTCGGGCGGAAATCAGGGAAAATTGGATGCCGTGTTGTATCGCTGAACGGATGACTTCCTGTGTTTTTGGGGAAACATGATGTTCGGAGGTTAAAAAGGTTCCGTCAATGTCACTGAAAATGGCTTCACAGGTAAATGGGGTGTTCATCTCAGGCTGAGTTGAGACTCCCACTTCTGCAAGTGGTGAGTAGTAACAAGTATTTCTCAGTGGGAGTTCAATCTCCGACTGAGATAAATGCTCCGCGAGGGCGCACATTGTCTGGGAGACAATGGTTTTGCGCCGACCGGAACGGAGTGTAGAGTGCAGTGATTCTGAAAAGAAGATGTCAGCTTGCGCTGACCAGAATCACGCACCAAGTCTCACGTGCGTTCGACTTGAATCTGGGATTTCCAATTTGGTTTGCACCGGAAAGTCTGTGATGGGTGATGCCGGTGGTAGAAGTGCTGGTGCTGGCATTGAGTATTTTCTGGGTGAGAGAAAAGGCTACACCGAAGAAAAAATCATGAAATTGATGATAGAATAGATTTTTGGGATGTAGAAAATAAGAATGTGCCAGATGATTTCGCAAAGAAATATGGTTGCAAAAAGCTGACTTTTTTACTATATTATAACTATTCGATAAGACGATGTAAAAGATATGCTACTGAATGAAGTGCAGAAATAGGAAGTAGTTTTTTTCGATAAAGTATAGAAAACGATTAGTAAAAGTAGATAAGGTTGGTAGAAAAATGCAGATTTCAAGCAGATTTACGCTGGCGATTCATATTTTTGCCTGTGTGGATACATTCAAAGATGATTATAAAGTAACCAGTGATTTTATTGCAGGAAGTACAAATGTGAATCCTGTCATTATTCGGAAAATATTAGGTCAGCTCAAGGCGGCAGGACTCATTGAGGTGGCGAGGGGAACTGGTGGAACCACGATTGCGAAGCCGTTGTCAGAGATTACATTTCTGGATATTTATCGTGCAGTGGAGTGTGTAGAAGAAAATCAACTCTTTCATTTTCATGAAAATCCGAATACTGCCTGTCCGGTTGGAAGAAATATTCATCATGTATTGGATGAAAAACTGGATCGGGTGCAGAAAGCGATGGAGCGGGAATTGCAATCTATTACGCTGGAAGATGTCAGGGAAGATTTGAAAAAATATCTGGAGCAGGAAAATAATAAATAAAATGATAAGTAAAAAACGGGATTTCACAGTTGTGAGATCCCGCTTTTTTGTATTAATAACAATTTTTACATGGTCTTGATTTTCCACTTTCAGAGATGGAACCGCTGAGTATAGTTTTGGAGCGTCCAAGACTAGGACAGTCCTTGGTGGAGTGATAAACTTCTCCATTTGGAGTCCAGTATACCGTTTCACCGGTGTTTTGCTGTGAATCAGAAGTGTCGGAAGAATAAGTGGTAGTATTTTGTTGTGTCTGAGCAGCTGCAGCTTCTTCCTGAGCTTGCTGCTGAGCTTCCAGTTCTGCCTGCTTTTGAGCTTCCTCCTGGGCTTTTTGCTGAGCTTCCAATTCCGCCTGTTTTTGAGTTTCTAATTCTGCCTGTTCCTGCGCAGCTTTTCTGGCTGCGACATCTACAACGGTAATTGATAATTTATTACTTTCGATATCGCCGCATTTGACGTATATTTCATAAGAGCCTTCGGCTGTTCCTGTTTCGATTTTGTTATCCGTAAATGTAAAGGTATCTGATTTACCAGCAGATGAAATGTAGGTCAAATCTGAAATATCGGCATCCGATGGTTCAACAGAAATTGATACAGGAATTGTCTGGTTGATATCATATTCTGTCTCCTGATTTTCAAGCGATATTTGAATCGTCTTTATGGCTACTTTTGTAGAAGAAGGCATCAGGCTTGCGCCGATAATAAACAAGATGAAACATATAAGTGGTGGAAGCAGTAATTTTTTTCGAAACTTCTTTTTTACTGCTTGTATAATCATGTAGATGTTTGTGATAAAGAAACCCAAGAACCCAATAAGGGCTAATGCATAACTCATAGTGTGACTCTCCTTTGTATGTGATCTACCTATTATTATAATAAAGAGAAAAATAATTTCAATATATCAACAGGAATTGTATTCTTTTACAAATGTATAAAAAATGAAGATGTAACTATTGACATTACAACATAACCATGATAATATGCAAATATCAGATGTAACCAATAAGATTACAACGAAAAACAATAAAAAATTAAATCAAAAATCAGGAGGATATCATCATGAACAAAGTAGTAGAATTTTTACAGGCAAACCCGGTACAGTATCTTGCAACAGTAGGTCGCGATGGAAAAGCAAAATGCCGTCCATTCATGTTCTGTTTTGAAAAAGATGGAAAATTATGGTTCTGCACAAACAACACAAAAGACGTATACAAAGACATGCAGGAAAATCCGGAAATTGAGATTTCTGTTTCTTCTCCGGAGTATGCATGGATTCGTTTACATGGTAAAGCAGTATTTGAAAACAACATGGAAGTAAAAGAAGGATGTATGGCAAATCCAATCGTAAAAGGACAGTATCAGACAGCAGACAATCCAATTTTTGAAGTATTCTATCTGGAGAACGCACACGGACTGATCGCTGACTTCTCAGGAAATGCACCATATGAATTTTAAGAATTTATATCAGATGGGAGATGACTCCCACCTCTATAGGTGGTGAGAAACAAGCTAGTATCAGTGGTGGGAGCCAATCCCCCATCTGATATAGCCTCCGGCAGGATTACAGAGGTGCGCAGTTGAAGTATGTCATGCAATTGCATGACGCACACCTCGCAACAAGAATGCCGGAGCATTCTTGAATAGTTTGAACGCAGGTTGCAAAGCGACTATGTTCATGAGAAAGTAGCAAAATTGGATTGCGAATGTCCGCTTTACTGGCGGATTCTGTACGAAAACAGTTAATAGTGATTCATAAATGAAATTGTTGCGATAAGACAAAATGCCCTGTAGATTGTTCTATTCTATAGGGCATTTTAGTGATAAAATCAGAGAAGGAGAAAGGTGTCGGGGTTATGGAATATTTGAAAATGCTGGTTGAGGAATTTCATTCAACGACAGTGGCAACATTGGGTGAAGATGGACATCCGCAGACGCGTGTCATCGACATGATGCATTATGAGGATGATGGTGTTTATTTTTTAACCGCCCGCGGAAAAGCATTTTATCAACAGCTGATGGAACAAAAGTATATTGCGGTGTCTGCAACAAAGGATAAAAAAGCAATCTCATTGCGTGGTAAAGTGAAAAATATCGATTCGGAAAAATTAGATATTTTATTTGAAAAGAATCCATATATGAAACAGATTTATCTCAGTCTGAGTTGAGACTCCCACTTCTGCAAGTGGTGAGTAGTAACAAGTATTTCTCAGTGGGAGTTCAATCTCCGACTGAGATAAATGCTCCGCGAGGGCGCACATTGTCTGGGAGACAATGGTTTTGCGCCGACCGGAACGGAGTGTAGAGTGCAGTGATTCTGAAAAGAAGATGTCAGCTTGCGCTGACCAGAATCACGCACCAAGTCTCACGTGCGTTCGACTTGAACCGGGAGAAACAAGATTTTAGATAGTGTCAAATGAACTATGAGAAACAGGATCAATGAACTTTGAAAATTGTAGTGTGGTAGTATTTTATAACGAATGTGAAGTATGAAAGAGGTGAATCAGGGTGAGAACATTTATGAGTGGTGTCCCGGCGCGGGATTATATTTTTCAAACAGAACCATATGAGGAGCAGATCAAAAAAGCAGCAAAGCTGATCCGGGAAGCAGATTATATTTTATTTGGACTTGGTGCTGGAATATCCACGGCGGCAGGTGCGCAGTATGGTGGCGATTTTTTCAAAGGAAATTTTGGTGAATTTATTGAAAAATATGGTGCAGGACCTTACATGCAGGACATGTACAGTGCCGGTTTTTATCCTTATCCGGATGAGGAATCTTACTGGGGATACTGGTCACGACAGGCGATGGTTGGCGGTATTGAGTTGGATGTGACAGGATTGTATCGGCAGCTGATCGCACTGGCACAGGGGAAAAAATCGTTTTGCCTGAGTACAAATGCGGATGGCCAGATGGAAAAAGCAGGCTACCCGACGGAACAGATTTTCTGTACACAGGGCGATTATTTTCATATTCAGTGTGCAAAAGGATGCCATGCCAAAACGTATGATGCGGTTGCGCGTTTTCGGCAGATGGATCAGGCAAGGCGGGATTGCAAAGTGCCGTTTTATATGGTTCCGAAGTGTCCGGTGTGTGGCGGAAAAATGAATATGAATCTGCGGATCGATCAGTATTTTGTGGAAGACGAAGCGTGGTATGATGCAGATGAACGGTTTCAGAAATTTTTGAGAGAGGCTTTGAAATCTGGTAAAAATTTCTGCCTGATTGACTGTGGAACGGGATTTAATACACCGATGATCATACGTTTTCCGTTTGAAAAAATGGTGCGTGAACATGGTCAATGTGCTATGGTGAGATTGAATCTGAATGAAGCGGTTGTGCAGGAAAGCTGTGAGGAGCGGGAAGTTGGAATCAATGCAGATATGGCAAAAAGTATTCCGGATATTTTGGAAACTATGAATCTGTAAAGATATGTAGAAGAAGTTTGCTATGTGTTTTATGATGTGTATTTCACAGTTAGAATGTAAAGTTATTCTTGAAATACAATGAAAGTGTCATATGGTCATACAAATATAGAAAAGAATGATGTGAAAGCAGCAGAGTTTTTTCAGGAGCAGAAAGGAGCAGGCATATGGAACAGAGAAATAAATTGCAGTCGGAACGGTTAGACTTTTTACTGGATGCTTTAAAAGAGGATTCTATCCAGTATAAAAATTTGCAGGTAGGTAATTCAGAAACGGAAAAAAGAAACGCAGTGAGATCTCTGATGAATGTCCGTATGCCGCGGAGTATTTCGGATGATTTTCTGGAAGTTCAGGATATATTTTTACAGGAAGAAGCAAAGGAAAAAGGAATTGTGACGCTGGCGGAAATTCCAACGGTAAAGGATGCATATGAAAGTCAGCGGTCATTTGCAGACAGAATGTCCATCTGGCAGGGAGATATCACCCGTCTGCAGGTTGGTGCAATTGTAAATGCTGCCAATTCCCAGATGATTGGCTGTTTTGTGCCATGTCATCGCTGCATTGATAATGCGATTCACAGTGCGGCAGGGGTGCAACTTCGAAATGAGTGTAATCATATTATGAACCAGCGGAGAATCCGGTTTGGCAGACAGTATGAGGAACCAACGGGAACGGCTACGCTGACGTCAGCATATAATTTACCTTGTAAATATGTGATTCATACAGTGGGACCGATCGTGTACGGAAGATTGACGGAAGCTTTAAAAGAAGATTTGCGGAATTGTTACCGTAATGTACTGCAATGCTGCATGGAACATGAAATCAACAGTGTGGCATTTTGCTGTATCTCCACGGGAGAGTTTCATTTCCCAAACGACATTGCGGCACAGATTGCGGTGGAAACCACAGAGCAGTTCTTTGCACAGAATGAAAACTGCGGCATTGAACGTGTGATTTTTAATGTGTTTAAAGATATTGATCTGGAACTATATAAGAAATATGTTTGCATGGAAAATTTATATAGTTAGCAGATATTTAGGAGACCTTTGTTTTTAGTTGTAGCTATATAGATTAACTTTTTATATTGACTAATAGTGTTAGCTTTTCAAAAAGTTTTATAGTAAAAATATAAAAACTACCAGTATTAGCTTTCTAAGAATTTTTATTGGAATACATAAAAACTATCGGTGTTAGCTTTTCAAAAAGTCTTGTAGTAAAAATATAAAAACTATCAGTATTAGTTTTTGCAGAACTTCTATAGAAAAGTATAAAAGCTAACAATGTTAGTCTTCCCAAAATTCTTTTGAGGAAAAAATATCCATAGCATCCATATGCGCACTGCATATAAGTGTCACATGATACTTGCGGGCAAGTGCAACGGCGCGGTCGGTAGGAGCACCATTGCTGACTAAAACCGGTATTCTGGAACGGATCACTTTTTCCATCATATCGTCTGGAATACGTCCGCTGGAGAAAAGGAGGCATTTTGTCAGGTCAAGTCCGTCAATCAGTGCTTTGCCGATGGCTTTGTCCAAGGCATTATGACGCCCGATGTCTTCACACAGATAGCGGACTTCGCCTTCATACATCAGAAAACAGCTGTGAATGCCGTGAGTTTTCTGATGGAGTGGGGCACCTTTACGAAATGCCTGAATCAGATCAAGAGCCTGGCGGTAGTCAAAATCAAAGTCAGGAAGAACAGAGACGGGTTCAGCGTCATCCTGTTCGGAAAGCAGGTCGCGTCCAAGCATACCTTCTTCGCCGCAGTCACAGGCGCGGACTTCAATTGGCTTTTTGATTTCCTCGAGTGGTCGGGTGGTCATTACTCTGGCGCGGACACCATCACGGCAGATGTAAATACTGTGAATGTCTTCGACACCGTTAATCCGACCTTCGGTGTACAGATGACCAAGTACCAGTGCCGGCAGATCCTGAATGGTACAGACCAGTTTCAGCGCCAGATCTTCATTAATATAAACAGATAACAGATTTTCATGAAGAATGATTTTTTCTTTTTTTTCAAATGTGTTGCTTTCCGGGCGGTAGCAGATCATATCCTGTGTTTCCACTGCCGGCTGAGCGGTGCATAAATCTTGTATTTCCATAATGATATTCTTTTTAATCCCCTTATTAAATTCAATTTGTGTTTTTTAACACGAGCAATTTTTATCGTTATTTTATCACTTAGAAAACTCTCTTTTTAAATATTCAAGTCGAACGCACGTGAGACTTGGTGCGTGATTCTGGTCAGCGAAAGCTGACATATTCTTCTCAGAATCACTGCACATCTACACTTCGTTCCGGTCGGCGCAAAACCATTGTCTCCCAGACAATGTGCGCCCCCGCGGAGCGTTTATCTCAGTCGGAGATTGTACTCCCACTGAGAAAGACTTGTTATTACTCACCACTTGCAGAAGTGGGAGTCTTCTCGACTGAGACAAAATAGATTTTTTGCGATGTTATTGTACTTATTTTAATACAAAAAAATGATGTTTGTAAAGATAGTTTCTGATATGGATACGGAAGTCGGGGAAATCGGCGGTAAACTTTCCGGTGGCGAACGCCAGAGAATTGCCATTGCAAGAACGATCATGAAAAATCCGGATGTATTATATGGAAAGAAGAATAACGATTACGGACAGGGCTTTTACTGCTCAGAATCTGCGGAACTTGCCAGGGAATGGGCTTGTCCCCGGGAAAAAGATGGTATTTTGAACCGTTATTGTCTGGAGACGGATGGAATGCGTGTGTTTCATTTAAAAGGAGAAACGGAGGAAGCGCTGCTAATCTGGATCAGTGTGTTGTTATCGAACAGAAAATTGAATCTGGATACAGAGGAAGCCAGAACAGGTGCTCATTTTTTACAGAGCCGCTATTTGATGAGCCTGGAGACTGCGGATCTGGTGATCGGATATCGTGCAGATGATTCTTATTTCTCCTTTGTGAAGGATTTTTTGAATAATAGGATTTCGCTGGCGCAGTTACAGCAGGCACTGAAGCTGGGAACCGTGGGAGAACAGATTGTGATCAAAAGCCAGCGGGCAGCTTTCGCCCTGGAATTTCAGGGATATGAGGTTGTAGATTGGAAAGAATATTATATGAAGCGGCTGCAGCGGGATCAAGCATTGCGGAATATGTATCAGGAACTGCGGCAGAAGCCGGATGTTTCAGGAAGATATATGAGGGACATTGTGCGTGAGCGAAATAATAGCGGAAAATAAAGGATTGAGAAAATTTTAGTATTGGTTGTTAATGATATTGTGATAGAAGTAGGAACAGCAATTCAGATAAAAGGAATTACTGTGTTTGATCTGGGAAAAATATGGGAGGAAAAGAAAACGTGAGAGAACAGAATGCTTATAGCGAACTGTATATAGAAGACGCTATGTGCAATATGGCAAATCTGGTGGATTATGTAGTAAATGATCTGCATCGGGATCCGGATGAGTTTTTCAAGCTGTTTGAAGCCAGTGGCATTGCCCGGGAGTTCAGTCATGGAAATCCAAAGTATGTGTCGGCTATACCGGAAAGCATTTTTTATTTGAGATGTATAAATAAGAGATACAGTTTGAGTGAAAAAGTATCAAAAAACATGTTTTATAAGAGGAAAAACGGATATCAACCAGGTGTAGAGTGCAAAAAAGAAGCCAATATGATATATTTATGGCAGTCAAAAAAGCAAATTTGATTTTTTTAAGAGTAAAATGTTTTGCAATATGGCGGAAATCTTTATACATTGATAAGCATAGTTGTTTGTACATGTAAAATCAGATTTGTGTGTAATAGAGAGGAATGGCTGTAAATGGATAACAGACAGATTGGCAGATTTATTGCAGAGTGTCGAAAAGAAAAAGGACTGACGCAGCGTGAACTTGGAGAACGGTTGCATGTGACAGACCGTGCGGTATCAAAATGGGAAACAGGAAAATCTTTTCCGGATGTAAGTATTATGGAAGATGTGTGCCGGGAACTGGATATTTCCGTCAGTGAGTTGCTGGCTGGAAAGCGGATCGCATCTGAAGATTATAAGGAAGAGACGGAGAAAGTGTTGATCGCAACGATCGGTCAGAGACAGTTGATGGGATTTGAGGTAGTATGTTCTATTTTAAAACTGTTATTTATATTTTTGATTATGTTTCCTTCTGTAGTGAATGGTACATTTCTTCCAAAATTAAACCTGATAACCATTTTTTCATGGAGTATGGCAGCTATTTTAGGTGGTTGTATGACTTATATGGATCGTAATCTGCCGGAAAGAAATTTCAGAAAATCCAATCCGGTAATGCAGGGAATTTTAATAGTCATTACATTTGGAATTTATCTGTTGGCAAATGTATTCCGACCTGCCAATAATATGTTTAGCGGGGTGACAATGGGAGAAAAAATAAAATTTACGATCATCATTTTACTTATAGCAGTTTGTCTGTTTGTGTTTGCTGCCGTTGTAGCAAACATTCATCGGGAAGAATGGCAGGAAGAGAAAGAAGCAGAAAACAGAAATGAATAAAGGACGGTGCATGTATGACTTCTGAAATGGATCGTGGTCATATTTATTTGGCAATTGACCTGAAATCGTTTTATGCTTCCGTGGAATGTCGGGAGCGTGGGTTAAATCCAATGACAACCAATTTAGTAGTGGCAGATAAGAGCCGGACAGAGAAAACCATCTGTCTGGCTGTTTCGCCTTCTCTGAAAAAATATGAAATCCCGGGGAGAGCCCGGTTATTTGAGGTTGTGCAGCGTGTGCGGGAAATCAATGCGGGACGAAAACGCCGGGCAACGGGGCATCGTTTTATCGGTCAGTCCTGGGATGACGGTCAATTACAGAAAAATCCGGATTTGGCGTTGGATTATCTGGTGGCACCGCCGCGCATGGCTTTATATATGGAATACAGCACAAGGATCTACCAGATTTATATGCAGTATATTGCGCCGGAAGATATGCATGTCTATTCCATTGACGAGGTGTTTTTTGATATTACCCATTATCTGCATGTATACAAAAAGACACCGCGGGAGCTGGCAGCAGAAATGATTCAGAGTGTGTACGAACAGACTGGGATTACAGCGACGGCGGGAATCGGAACGAATCTGTATCTGTGTAAAATTGCTATGGATATTGGCGCAAAGCATACCGAACCGGATGCAAATGGTGTGCGAATCGCAGAACTGGACGAGCAGTCTTATCGGAATCAGTTGTGGAATCATCGCCCTCTGACGGATTTCTGGCGCGTGGGAAGAGGATATGCGAAAAAGCTGGAAGCAGCAGGACTGTATACAATGGGCGATATTGCCAAGTGTTCCGTTGGCGCATCCACAGATATTTATAATGAAGATTTTTTGTATCAGATGTTTGGAATTAATGCGGAGCTTTTGATCGATCATGCATGGGGATATGAGCCTTGCACCATGGAAGACATTAAAAAGTATCAGCCGGAAAATAATAGTCTTGGTTCCGGACAGGTATTGGCGTGTTCTTATAATGCAGCAAAAGCGAAAGTGGTTGTGACAGAAATGGCAGATGCGCTGGCTTTAGATTTATTGGATAAACGTCTGGTGACAGATCAGCTTGTATTGACGGTAGGATATGACCGGGAGAATCTGGCAAACTACCGGGGAGAATTGATGATGGATCGATATGGAAGGGCTATTCCAAAGCATGCACATGGAACCATTAATCTCAAACAGCAGACATCTTCTTCCAAACAGATGACAGAGGCTGTGTTGGAACTGTATGATCGGATCGTAAATCCAAAACTGATGGTGCGCAGATTAAATCTGGTGGCAAATCATGTGGTCAGCGAGCAACTGGCACAGCAGAAAGTGACTTTTGAGCAGATGGATCTTTTTACTGATTACAAAGCAGTTCAGAAACAGCAGGAAGAGGAGCAGCGTGAGCTGAACCGGGAGAAAAAGATGCAGCAGGCGATGCTGGATATCAAGAAAAAGTTTGGAAAAAATGCTATCCTGAAGGGCATTAATATGGAAGAAGGAGCCACCGGACAGGAACGGAATAAGCAGATCGGAGGGCATAAGGCGTGACAGATCAGTATTTGGATGGAAGCAGACAGGAGAATGGGAACGAAATAAACCTTTGTAAAAATCAGAATATAAAATTTGATCCGTATGCAGACATTCGTTATTTATCACATCATGAATCAAAAACACATCCACGAATGCCGCGGGCAAATCGTGCAGCTCAGTTTATGCCTTTTTCGGCATTAAGTGGATATGAAGAAGCGGTGCAGGAAACCGCCCGTCAGACAGAACAGTTCCGGGAACTGGATGAGGACAGCAGACGCCGATTGGATGAAACGCTGCAGGTCATTCAGCAGAACCTTGGAAAACATCTGGAAGTACCTGTTATAATTACCTGCTTTGTACCGGATAAATTCAAAGATGGTGGCAGTTATCAGGAATATTCCGGTTTAGTGAAACGTGTGGATGCGTATCGCAGACGGATTTTATTGTTAGATGGCACAGCGCTTCCGATTGATCATATTACTGATATTCAGATGAGAGAAAGAGAATAACGAATCATTGACGGACGGATTGGAACGAAGATAATATCCTTACATTGACTGTAAGTGTTTTTCGCAGATTTCCTGTGCTATAGTTTTAGTCAGAGAGAAAGAAAACGTTTCGCGGACGAATTTTCAATCAGAACAAATAGGAGGAAATCTGATGGAATCGATTTTAAAACACGGAGGAAAAAGTATGTTATTTGTAGAATATCCAAAATGCTCAACCTGTCAGAAAGCCAAAAAATGGTTAGACGAACATGGAATCGCATATGAAGACAGACACATTGTGGAGAATAATCCAACTTATGAAGAATTAAAAGACTGGTATGGCAGAAGTGGTCTGCCATTAAAGAAATTTTTCAATACCAGTGGAATGCTGTACAAAGAGATGAAACTCAAGGATAAACTTCCGACTATGAGTGAAGATGAGCAGTTGCAGCTTCTGGCTACCAATGGAATGCTGGTAAAACGTCCGGTGATCGTGGATGGCGATACGGTATTTACCGGATTTAAAGCAGCAGAATGGGAAGAAAAGCTGTTGTAAAAGAAGTAAATTTGTACATTTTATAAGTGAAGATAGAAAACAGAAAGTAAGAGGTGTCGAATGAACGGCATCTCTTATTTTGTTTAACCGAATCAAGTAAGTCCCCTGCTTCAATTGCGAAAAGCAATAAGCAGG
>ERZ838399.1363-NODE-1363-length-23110-cov-4.279853_pt1 | contig 23110 bp, 22 predicted proteins | sample MGYA00519683_ERZ838399 | MGnify/ENA primary metagenome ERZ838399 (study PRJEB31850, sample SAMEA3708833) | human gut metagenome | biome: human gut; feature: human-associated habitat; material: faeces | place: China | collected 2014 ...
ATTGACATAAAGAAGAACACGTTGGAGGTGGTAAAGTCTGCTGATGTGGCAGGTCCGAATTATAGAAAGGAAAATTTGACAAATGAGCTTCAAAAAGAATATATAGATAGCATGATTGCACCATCATTTCAAAAAAGTTATCTTGAATTTACTGATATGGATACTATAGAGAGTCGTCTAAAGGAGCAAGATCGCATTCTTAGAAATGCACTGTCATCTGCAGAGCATGCGAATCGTGCAAAAACAGCCTTTTTAAACAATATGTCTCATGATATCCGAACACCAATGAATGCAATTATCGGATTTACATCACTGGCAGCAGAGCATCTTGATGACCGCGAAATCATAAGAGATTATCTTGAAAAAATTAGTACATCTGGTAAGCATCTTCTTAGTCTGATCAATGATGTGCTTGATATGAGCAGAATCGAGAGTGGAAGTGTTAAAATCGAAAAGACTAATGTACATCTTCCGGATGTTCTTGAAGATCTAAAAACGATTATATTGGAGAGTGTACATGCAAAACAGCAAAAACTTTTGATAAAGATGCAGGATGTTGTTCACGAGGATATCATTACAGATAAGCTTCGTTTGAAGTAGGTTCTTTTGAATATAATAAGTAATGCTGTTAAGTTTACACCTGTTGGAGGAACTATACATATTCTTGTAAAAGAAAAGGCTTCTCAAAAGGCAGGATATGCAGTATATTCGTTTTGTATCAAAGATAACGGAATCGGTATGTCGAAAGAGTTTCAGGAGCATGTGTTTGATTCATTCGCAAGGGAACGTACAGTTACTGAGAGTGGAATCACTGGAACTGGTCTTGGAATGGCTATCACAAAAAATATTGTTGATCTGATGGGTGGAACGATACACTTAACAAGCAAACAAGGTGAAGGATCTGAATTTATAGTGACACTTGAATGTGAGCTTGCAAACAAGACAGTGCAGGACAAACAATCTTCTTGCCCAAAAGCAGAAAAAAAACATTTGGATTATTCAGGAAAAAAAGTACTTCTTGTTGAGGATAATGAGCTAAACAGAGAGATTGCAACAGAGATTTTGAAATCTTTAGGAATGAAGGTGGACTGTGCAGCTGATGGCATGGAAGCAGTTGAAATTATGTCATCTGAGGCAGGAAATCAATATGACCTGATCTTTATGGACATTCAGATGCCAAAGATGGATGGATATACTGCGACAAGAGAAATTCGCACATTAAATGATTCTAAAAAAGCAAATATTCCGATTATTGCGATGACGGCAAATGCTTTTGATGAAGATCGAAAGAAAGCAATTAAGGCTGGAATGAATGGCCATATTGCAAAGCCGATTGATGTGAATGTGATTTTGCAAAATCTGGACAGGATTTTTGGACAGAATGGTGACGAAGACACCATGGCAAAGGAGTAATGAAAAAATGAAAAAAGAGTATATTGAACATTATAGCAGATGTCTTAACAAGCAGATGCATCTATGTATTTATGGTCACGCGGGAGTTACGGTGCTGGGTTTTCCAACGCAGGATTCAAATTGCCACAATTATGAGGATTTTGGAATCATTTACCATCTGAGTGATTTTATTGAACAGGGCCGCATTCAAATAGTGACAGTGGATTCTGTGGATGAGGAGAGCTGGTCTTGTGAAAATGGTATTCTTTCTTGGCGGTCAGCAAGACAAGAGCAATATCATAATTATATTATTGAAGAAGTGTATCCGATTCTGATGCAAAAAAACACATCAAATATGCTGCCAATTGTAACAGGCCCAAGTTTAGGTGCAAATCAGGCCGCTATTACTTTTTTGCGTCGCCCAGAGTTATTTAGTGGACTGCTTGCGCTTTCTGGAGTGTACAACAGTGATTACTTTTTTCATGGTTGGTGTGATGAAAATCTTTATAAGAACTCGCCAGAGCGTTTTTTAGAAAATATGCCGGCTGATCATCCGTACATTGACCTGTATAACCAAAAGAAAATGATTTTTTGTGTGGGTCAGGGTGCTTGGGAATATGACGGTGCACAGACGCTTCGCAATTTAAAACGTATTTTTGATGAAAAGAAAATTAATGCATGGTGTGATTTCTGGGGTGGAGATGTTGCACATGACTGGTATTGGTGGTTTCGTGAGCTTCGCTATTTTCTTCCGATTTTATTGGAAGATCAGGGTTGACTTTTTTAGACATGGTGTGGTATAGTGACTCTATCAGAGTGGGAGAAAAACTGCTTTCATTTTTCTGAACAATTGAATATTGTGAGGGAGTAGTTCGCGGACTGCGTGATTTGTCAACAGACTCGGCATATGCCTGGCAAATCTTAAAGAATGAGACTCATGTGTGCTTTTCTAACAAATAAGGCATACATGGGTCTTTTTGCATAGTTAGCGATAGAAAGCAAAAACTGATTCTGAAATAAAAAAGAAAACTGGCAGAAGGAGGGTTTTGTATGACGTATCATAATAAGGAAAAACAAGAAGTCTTACAGGAACTTAATGTGCAGGAATCAACAGGACTTTCGTCATCGGAGGTGAAAAATCGCCGGGAGCAATATGGCGAGAATCGATTGCGTGCAAAGAAATCAAAGAGTAATTGGGAGAGATTTGCAGAGCAATTTAAAGATGTAATGATTCTGATATTACTTGCAGCAGCGGCAATTTCTTTTGTGGTAGCATGTGTGGAAGGTGATCCGGAAGGCTTTTTTGAACCATTGCTGATTTTGCTTATAGTGGTTGTAAATGCCATAATGGGTGTTATGCAGGAAAGTCGTGCAGAGAAAGCACTAGAAGCATTAAAAAATATGTCGGCACCACATGCACGTGTTCTTCGTGACAAGGCAGAGTCAATCATTGATGCATCAGAGTTAGTGCCAGGTGATATCATACGCTTAGAGGCAGGCGATTTTGTTCCGGCAGATGCAAGGCTTTTGCAAAGTGTCAGCTTAAAGAGTGAAGAGTCTGCGCTAACAGGTGAATCAGTCCCAGCAGAAAAAGATGCAGGTGCCTGTCCAAAGGCAGACGCACCGATAGGAGATAGAAGCAACATGGTTTTTTCAGGCTGCAGCATCACATATGGAACTGCTGTGGCAGTTGTGACAGCAACTGGAATGGATACTGAGATGGGAAAGATTGCCAATCTTTTGGAAGGAGCCGATGATGGACAGACACCTCTTCAAAAGCGTCTGGCACAGCTCGGAAAATATCTTGGAATTTTGGCATTAGCAGCATGTGCAATTATCTTTGTTGTTGGTCTTGCAAACGGTCTTGAAGTGATGGAAATCTTTATGACATCTGTATCACTTGCTGTATCTGCAATTCCAGAAGGACTTCCTGTAATTGTTACAATTGTATTGTCAATCGGTGTACAGAGAATGGTTAAGAAAAATGCACTTATTCGTCGTCTGCCGGCAGTTGAGACATTGGGAAGTGCATCTGTCATTTGCTCAGATAAAACGGGAACGCTGACACAGAATCGAATGACGTTGGTAGAAACATATCTTGATGGGGAAACACAGGCTAATAAGCTTGAAGCAAAGCCATCTGAGGAAGTAAAGACACTTCTTCGTCTGGGAACACTGTGCTGTGACGGATCGATTGTGTTTGATGGGGATAAGGAACAGCATATCGGAGATCCGACTGAGACTGCAATTGTGCTTGCCGCCTATAAAAATGGAATGACAAAGGAAATGCTTTCTGAAAAGTATCCGCGTCTGGCAGAGCGACCATTTGACTCGGATCGAAAGTGTATGAGCGTTGTCTGTCGCATGGATGGAAAGCTGATTGCAATTGTAAAGGGTGGCTTTGATGTGATGGAGCCTCTTTGTATTTCGGGCGATTTAAAGACTGCTCGCCGTGTGATGGAGCAGATGAGCGAGCGTGCACTTCGCGTGTTGGCTATTGCTTACAAAGAAATTGATGCGATTCCGACTGAGAAAGAAATGGCATCCATTGAGAGTGAGCTTCATTTTTGTGGACTGGTTGGTATGATTGACCCGCCAAGAGAAGAGGCAAAGGTGGCAGTGGCCGAGTGTCGAAAGGCTGGAATTAAGCCGGTTATGATCACAGGCGACCATGTGGTGACTGCCTCTGCAATTGCAAGAGAGCTTGGCATTATGAAAGATGGCGACAGAGCGTTAACTGGTGCAGAGGTAGATGCGATGACAGACTCAGAGCTTGATAGCCAAGTAGAGCACATTGCTGTCTATGCACGAGTTTCGCCGGAAAATAAGATTCGAATTGTAAAGTCTTGGCAGAGAAAGGGTCAAGTCGTTGCGATGACAGGAGATGGTGTCAACGATGCACCTGCACTAAAGGCAGCTGATATTGGATGTGCGATGGGCATCACTGGAACCGATGTTGCAAAGGGAGCAGCTGATATGACACTGACCGATGATAATTTTGCAACAATCGTGGATGCCGTCAGAGAAGGCCGTGGAATCTATGCCAATATTAAAAAGGTGGTCGGTTATCTTCTTGGAACCAATATCGGAGAGGTTGTCACCGTCTTTACCGCAATGATGCTGTGGCATAAGACACCGCTTTTATCAATGCAGCTTTTGTGGATCAACCTGGTGACGGATAGTCTTCCTGCGATTGCGCTTGGCATGGAGGCTGTGGAGCCGGAAGTAATGGAGCAAAAACCAAAGCCCAAAAGCGAAGGATTATTCGCTCATGGGCTTGGTGTGAGAATTGTTCTTCAGGGATTTATGTTTGGTCTTTTGGCGCTTCTTGCCTTTGTCATTGGTGAGAAAGGAACGGGAGAACTTGCTGGAGGACAGACAATGGCATTTGCCGTATTATCACTGTCTCAGGTCATTCAAGCTTACAACATGCGATCAGAGCATTCGCTCTTTAAGATAGGAGTCTTTACCAATCAGAAGCTAAACAAAGCAGCACTTCTTTCAATTGGATTGGTGCTTGTAGTGTTGTTTACTCCGCTTCGCATTCCGTTTGGAATGATTTCGCTTTCTCCACAGCTGTATTTAGAAGCGCTGGGACTGATTTTTATTCCAGTTGTGATTATGGAATGCTCAAAGGCATTTGGATTGATCAAACATCAGCACTAAGTTTGGACATAGTGTAAAAAACAAAATCAAATTTTCTTCTTGCTGTGCAAACCAACCTTGTGATAATAAATGAACAAAAGTACGCTACACAGAATCCAGCCCAATGGATATCCCAAGGCAACAGATGTAATGGTGTTAAAACATTTTGATATGATAAACAGATAAATCTGGCGAAAAACAATAAAGCTTCCCATCATAATGACCATTGGCGCGGTGGAGTTTCCTGCACCGCGCAGTGCATTGGCATAAATCTGATTAAAGCAGATTGCAATATAAAATGGCATCATCAGTCGAATGAAGCGAACACCAAATGCAAGTACCTCTTCATCCTGTGTGAAAAGGGATGTCAGGGTAGATGCGAATAAAAGAACTGGAAACATCAAAATTATGGCAGTACCGATTGCGATAATAAGCGCAGTGGTAGTGCCTTTTTTTGCGCGGTTCATATTGCCGGCACCAAGATTTTGACCGACAAAGGTAGTGACAGAAAGGCCGACGCTCTGAATTGGAAGCAGACAGAATTTGTCGAGCTTTCCGTATGTGGTCCATCCTGCCATGCAGGAAGATCCAAAGTGGTTGATGTATGACTGAACAAATACATTTGAGAAGGATGTAACAGCCATCTGAAGTCCTGCCGGAAAACCAATGCGAAGAATCGACAAAGTGGTTGCTTTATCAATGCGAAGATCTTTCCAGACAAGCTTGTAAGCATTCGTCTCTTTTGTCAAAATGGAAAGCACAAGAATTGCAGATATCCACTGGGAAATGATTGTTGCATAGGCAACACCAGATACGCCCATGTGAAAAACAATTACAAAAACGAGGTCGAGAATGATATTTGTGACTGCACAGACAATCAAAATATAAAGTGGGCGTGTAGAGTCACCGACTGCGCGCAAAATTCCAGCCCCCATGTTGTATAGCATAAGACCAGAAACACCAGCAAAATAGATTGTCAGATATCTGGAAGATTCAGGCAAAACATCTTCTGGTGTATCCATTAAACGAAGAAAAAATGGTGACAAAAATAGTCCTGCAATCGTAAAGAAGACAGCAAGCACAAGTGTCAGTGCGATTGTGGTATGTACGGTGCAATGAAGTGCTTTGTCATCGCGGCTTCCAAAATTGTGGGAGATAACAACGCCTGCACCAGTGGATAAACCAGAGAAAAATCCTATTATGGTGTTGATAATGCAGTCAGTAGAGCCAACTGCTGCGAGTGCCGTCTTGCTGACATAATTGCCCACAACAATACTGTCAACAGTGTTGTAAAGCTGCTGAAACAGATTTCCTACAAGGAGTGGAAGCGCAAATAGAATCAGCTGCTTGGCAATGTTTCCTTCGGTCATCAGCCGGGCACCGGAGGAATGCTTCTTTTGTGAGAAGGAAAAACTCATGATAACGCCTTTCTATTATGATATGAATGATACTGAAATTATATCATAGAAAGAGCAGTGGAGAAATGGAGAAAGTTGGCTTTTCAAAAAATGATTGGAAAGAGAAAGGGACAGGAAAGTAACATTTTTGTGCTGCATTTTCTGTCCCTTGTAGCATATTAAAATTTTGTTTATACGGTTAGATATTGTCTGACCTTGACATATTGTAAGCAATTTGGTTTATTGTTTTCAGGTGATTTTCTTCTCTGGCAAAGTATAAGGCAGTCTGAATCCATCTTACTGGACTATAAATTTCTGTAACTTGGCTGTTGTATTTTTCGATAACATAGAGAAGATCCCAGCAATCTAGCTTAAGCAGTTTACTTATCACAATGACTGTTGGTTTTAGCTCTTTTCCAATTGGAATATTGATAATCGAGCTGTTTAATGTATCATACAGAACTGAGAAAACTGAGTCAACAATATCTGTTGAGAATCCCCGCTGTATTGTTATCATATGTACGCTTTTGTAGTCAAAATGTGAGTATAAGAAATCCATGGAATACTGTTCTGATTTTGTTGTGGAAACGATTTCAGCGTTTGCTTCTTTAGCATGGAGTTTCAGCACTTTCGCTTGACTTTTCAATAAAATCAGTAGAAGTTTTTCTTTTGATCGAAGTCCTTCAAAATCCAAAAGATCATTATAAATAATCGTAAAAGGGCGAATGCCTTTTGGTTCTGTAAAGTTTACATTATTTGAGGAAACCAATTCATTTTTTTCTGATGCGCCAACATCAAAAAAATGCTTTTTATTTTTTTCTGTTTCCATTACCTTGTATCCTGCGGTTTGGAGTAATTCAATTGCTTCTTTAATCGTATCATCAAAAAGATTACTATCATCTGAAGATATTTCGAGCGATTTCCAAATCGAAGGAGTATCTTGAATTACATAGAAATTTGCTGCTCGTGCTTTTGTGCCATTTCGATAGCGAGCTTGCTTAGAAATTAATTGCTTTTCTTCTAATAATTGCAGTGTAGTTCGGACAACCTTTTCTGCAAGTCCTGTTTTTTTGGCAAGTCCGGCAAAACTAGGGAATGTTGCTGATGGACTATTTTTTCCATAATAGCTATAGCGCATCAGAATAGCAAGCAAAATTTTTTCGTTGGAACTGAGCGTCTCGCAATCCAAAAAATCTATGTGTAACATGGTGAATGGCCGGACATCCTTTTTCTGTACTATGTCCATGCTAAATCGTCACAAAATACTGGTTTGTGACAGTCCTCCCATTCTGTTTTCTATTTTGCTTTAAGTTACATTTTAAAAAACCCTTATCTTTAAGGCTTTTAATTGTTGCAATTGCAGTTGGTTTGGTAACGTCCATTTTTTGGGCTAAGTGATCATAGCTGATACTTCCAGCTTCGGTGTCTAGAAGAATGATCAATGCAATTTTTTCTTTGCAATTTAAGGAATCATTATACAAAATTTTGCGATTTACAGGTATGCAATTATTTTCCATTAGTATCATCCCCTTTCCTTCATTTGTTTTTTTAATGAGTAAAAAAATTTTACTTGATATGGACAGTATAGCATAGTGTACTTCAAAAAGCAATTGTTTTGAGAAGAAAGAATGTAAATATTTAAGTGTATATACTAAGTATATTTTGAGTGCAAAATGCACCGAACCGGGTGCAAAATACACCGAACTTTCAATGAAAGTCTTCGAAGGCTTTTTAATTTTATGTTTAAACAACTTGACAAAAAATAGAAGAAATGCTACTGTATAAATATAGAATATAAATGAATTAAAACCATAATTGAAATGAAATAATAAGATATTCTGCAAAAAAAACTGACAATTATATGTGCTTTGTCGGTACTTTTTGTGGTCAGTGCATAGGGCTGGAGGTTCTCTAGCAGAATAGGAGGGTGAGGTATGAATCTACGCTTTCAATTGAAAAAAATGATAAGAAGTTTGCAATACCGTGTTGCATTTTTGATTTCATCTGTGTGCGTGTGTTTGGCACTTTTTTTGGAAGTGTGGAAGAATAGAGGAGTAGACCGCTTCGCAGTTGTATCAGCAAGCGAAGCGGTTTGCGGATATGGTCTTAGTTATGGCTGGAAAATCTTTTCAGCCATATGGCCATTTTTGATCGTGCTTGCATGTTCCACGTCATATGTGTCGGAGAAAAAGAATCGGTGTGTATCGGTAATTTTGGTGCGGACAAATTGGAAAAGCTATCTTCGTGGAAAATTGGCGGTATCAGCAATTGGTAGTATGAGTGTGGTGCTGATTCCTTTGCTTCTTAATATGCTTCTATGCTATTTTATTTTTCCAAATAATCTAAATCTTTCGTGGGGAGCATATGAGGATAACATGTACGAAATTTCCCTTTTGGGAGAAAATCTTTTTTATTCCTCTGTAAATCCACAATATCTATTTTTAAATATCTATTTAGAATCACCAGTTTTGTATCAGCTATTGTATTTCTTGATTTTAGGTGTATTTTCGGGAATCTGTGGCGCATTTGTTATGGCAATCTCCTTTGTATTCTCAGGCAATATTATGATATTGTTTCTTCCAATTTATCTGATCTGTGTAGGAACAATGCAGTTAAATTCTCTTTTCTTTGCTAGGATACTGAATATAGTGAATGGCAATATTGAGTCCACCGAAAATGTAAGCCAATCAATTGCAAATGCAGAAAGAATTCAGGAACAGACAGCACGCTATCTGGATTTGTATTTGATGGATTATTTGGCACCAATGACATCAAGTAGTTGCAGTATGCTTTATCTGTTGGTATGGGCATTGATCTTGAGTGTGATAACCGTTCTTTTATATTTTTATGCATCGCACCGAGAATTAAATGCACAGCAGGGGTGATGAATAGATGAGAAAAAAATATTTGTATCGAGTTGGACTTGCGATTTTGCCGGTCTGGATGGGGCGTTACATTGAACTTGTCGGAGAGAAAAGTACAGATTCAGTTGTAAATATCTTAATAAATGGCATTTTTGGAAGGGTAACAGGTGATTCGGGAAGTCGTTTTGTCATTGCGATTGGTCAAGCAATTTTTCTAGTATTGTTTTTGATTTTATATGGAGATTGTATTGCAGCGAGACAACGGGTTGGAGCAGTCTACTTTTTCTCAAGAATTTCAAATCGAAAAAAATGGATTGGCAAGGAATTTGTCTGGCTACTTTTGTACAGTATGCTTTATACAGGCTGTTTTGTGGGAATGCACACGCTGTTTTCGTTTATGGGATGCAGTGAAGCGAGTATGTCAATGGCGCTTTTAAAAGCCGTCCTTCAGATCTGGTTGTTTTTGACGACATTGTTGTTTGAAATGTCGATTTTGTGTAATCTGTTTTGTGCGATTGGTGGAAGTGCAGTTGGAATTTTGTTATCAATGTTGTGTGTGATTGGATTAATTATGTGGGCAACCTCGGAAGCGGCTGGTAACTTATCGCAGATTATCAATCCAATGTGGCTTTCAGCAGATATTATTGAGAATACGGGAAGCTATATTAAAAAATTACTCGTACTTTTGATCCAAATGGCAGTCTGTGCAGGTGTTTCTGGATATTATTTGGCAAAACGAGATCTGTTCGCAAGGGAAGGAGAAGGCTGATGATACAAGAAGTGAAACTTGAAAATATAACAAAGCAAATTGGAACGACTACAATCTTGGAGAATATCTGCCTTACGATGAAGTGCGGACAGATCTATGGCATTACAGGAGAAAATGGCTCTGGAAAAACAATGCTGATGAGAGTGATTGCTGGTTTGGTCACCCCTAGCTCTGGACAATTAATGTTTGATGGGAAGAATAGAGTAGATGCTGATCCGAATATCGGGATTATGATTGAGAATGCGTCGCTATATCCAGAGCTTTCTGGAAGAGAAAATTTAAGACTATTGGCATCCATTCGAAAGAGAGCAACGAATGAGGAGATTGACCAAGCAATTCGTCGAGTTGGATTGGAACCAGAAGACAAAAGAACGTTTCGAAAATATTCGCTTGGAATGAAGCAGCGATTGATGTTAGCACAAGCTATCATGGAGCAGCCAGATGTACTTTTATTAGATGAACCAACAAATGCAATAGATCGAAAAGGAGTGGAGCTTGTTCATCAGATTATGAGCGAGGAGGCACAACGAGGAGCCATTGTTTTGCTGGCAAGTCATGTTGATTACGATATTCGCTCACTTTGCAGTCGGGTATTTTTGATTGAAAAGGGACGACTGCAGATGGAGGTGTAGTGATGGAGGGATGGAAAAAATGGTATATCGTAATTGCGGTAGTTTTCATTGTCACTGCAATTGCAGGTAAAATAATCCGCACTCAGGCACCAGATGCAGGACTTGCAGAGGTAGATCAATTAGAGGATCTTCTTTCTCTTCCGTTAGAGCTAGAATATGCGCTTGGAGATAATGGAAGTAAAGACGTAGTTGTAAAAGATCTCACACAGAATCAGGAAAGTTATGTCCGTCAGGCAGAAGAGGCAGATATCATTGTGCTAGCAGAGAGTACAGGAAACCTTCAGTTTACGACTGGCACATATGGGCAAGAAATTCGAGTTTCTTCTGTAATAAAGGGAAGTGAGTGGATCGACCAGAACGAAAAATGTTGGGTTTGGCGCAATTACGGAATGGAAGTTATGGATGGTAAAATCGTTTATCGAAATGTGCTTAATTTGATGCAGACAGGAAACTATCTGGTATTTCTAAAAAGAAATCAATTAAATGAATACCGTTCAGAAAAAGAATTTCAGACTGCATCAGAATATTTTGGATACTTGCAGATACCAGAAAGCAAAGCGCAACCGATCAAGCAAAGTCAGAGAAATGCACTGTATAAAGAGTGGAGCGAGCTATCAATCTTTACTGCAAGCGAAGAAATTGCAGATGCGTGGAATCAGATTGCCGAAATATTAATTCAAAAATTTGCAAAACTATAGGGATAGGAAAAGTGGTGCGAAGGTGCCACTTTTCTTATCCCTATAGTTTAAATATAATAATTGATTTATCCAAAGCGATTCAACTATTATTCGATGATAAGATGTGCATTATTTCGAATCAATTGTTTGAAATATGCCATCTCAGTTTCTGAGTATCAATCAATGCTTTCCCATTTATAGTCGGGAAGCCAACAGGTTGCACTATGAAAATCACCAAAGTCATCAGGTATTTCAATATACACCTTTACTTTACCATCTGGAAGCATTTCAGAGTGGGTAATTTCCGTATCATCATTTAAAGTCATAAAAGGATACATCATTATAAAAAAATCCTTTCGTAAAAGACAATTTTATAAAAATATCATTTACCATTTGCACTGTGTAAAAGTTCCTTTCAAAGTAAGTATAGCACTAGAATATATGTTTTATAATACAAGATTAAAAAGACAGTGTAGCCTATCTTTCGTATCTTAAAAACCTACAAAATGTTCTTTATAAAAATGTTAAAACTGCTAAAATACTTAAATTTAGTGAAAAATCAAGGAAAATCAGTAAAGAAAAAGAACAAAATGATATGTAACATAGAACATTCTGCGCTGTACAAAGCGCTTGTGAAAGAATACAATAAAACCATCCAAAGAGCTCGATGGTGATGGCAAAACATCACGAAATCACCTAAAGAATAAAGGAGATTTCTATGAAACCTGTAGATACACTTAAGCGAAATAAGTCTTATCGTTGTCTGGAATATGACCATGATCAGAGTGGAGATATTTGTCTGATCTCGTGTGGATTTGAGCAGTGCGATAAGGGAGTCAGATATGGTTATGGTGTGAAGGACTGCTATTGTTTACATGCTGTGTTGGCAGGAACTGGCACACTGATCACTGGTGGACAAACACTTCATCCGTCAGCCGGTCAGATGTTTCTTCTAAAGGAAGGAGAGATGGCTGAGTATACGGCAGACAAGGACGATCCATGGCGGTATTGTTGGGTCGATTTTAAGGGAGATGAAGCGAAGAAGCTCTGTGAGCAGATTGGTTTTGCAGACGGAATCTACTGTATTGATTCGAAGATTGAGATCTCAGAGTATTATGATCTGATCCATCGAATGTACGAGAAGCCGGAGATGAATTATGTGAATGACCTGCGAAGAAAAGGACTTTTGTTTGAGTTTTTGGCACTTGCAATCAGCGGTGGTACAGACGCAGAGCGAATTGAGCAAGAAAAAAGAAACTCACCGGAAGTTTATGTGAGACTTGCAGCAGAATTTATCCGACGCAATTATGCGACAATTACTGTCAATGATGCAGTGGAATATGTCGGTTTTTCTAGAAGCTACTTTTCAACACTGTTCAAACAGAAAATGAACATATCGCTTCAGGAATATCTGCATAAATGCCGCATTGAGAGAAGTAAAGAACTTTTAGAGCAGACAGAGCTTTCAATTCAAGAGATTGCTGCAAGAGTTGGTTATGACAATCCATTGAATTTTTCAAGGGCATTTCGCGTAAGCTGTGGACGAAGCCCAGTCCAGTATCGACAGATGATAAGAGGAGGAAACAATGAATGACCAGATGATTGCAAAGACACCGCCGATGGGGTGGAATTCCTGGAATACATTTTTTGATAAGGTAAGCGATGAACTGCTTTGCACAGTTGCAGATGCAATGGTAGAGCAGGGGCTATTGTCGGTAGGCTATGAATATCTGATTGTTGACGATGGATGGCTAGCAAGAGAGCGAGATGAGAATGGGCATCAGGTGCCAGATCCGAAGAAATTCCCGAGAGGAATCAAACCGGTCATCGATTACATCCACGAAAAAGGACTAAAGTTTGGCATTTATTCCTGCTGCGGAACACACACCTGCGGTGGTTATCCGGGAAGCTTTGAGCATGAATTTGAGGATGCAAGGCAATATGCCGATTGGGGTGTTGACTATTTGAAGTTTGACAACTGCTACCGACCGGGAACGACACCGTCTCCTCTTCTTTATAGAAGAATTGCGATGGCACTTCGTGCATCAGGAAGGAAAATTCTTCTTGCCGCATGTCAGTGGGGGACAGAGGATGTTCATCAGTGGATTCGTTCGACTGGTGCACAGACATTTCGCACGACAGTGGACATTCAGGATGCGTGGAGTTCGATTCAAAAGATTGCACTTTCTCAGATGGAATTTGCCGGTTACGGCGGACCAGATTGCTTTAACGACATGGATATGTTGGTTGTCGGTATGCATGGAAAGGGATTAAATCCAGAGACCTCGATTGGTGGTTGTACAGACGTAGAGTATCAGACGCATTTTGCCCTGTGGGCGATGATGAATTCGCCGTTAATCATTGGATGCGATGTGCGAGATATGACGGAGGAAACCAAGAAGATTTTGATGAATACCGAGGTTATTGCATTGAATCAGGATGTAGCAGGAAGAAGTTTTTGTAAGATTCCAGTCTATGCAAATCCAGATGTATTTATTTTGGAAAAGCCACTGGCAAATGGGGATTATGCACTTGCATTCTTCAATTTTGGGGATGCCAAGGCAAAGACAGTATTAAATTTCTGGGATCTTGGTTTATCAACTATTTCTGGCTGTGCACTACAGGTAAGAGATTGCATTGCCCATGAAGATTTGGGGCTGCAAAAGGAATTTTTGGCACCGGTTGTTGAACCGCATGGATGTAAGGTTTACCGTTGCCGACTGGTAAATGGAGAAAACTAGTATGACAGAGCACAAATGTATGAAATGTGGGGCATTTTTGATGACGGATGAGATTTCTTTATATAGAAAGCTGATTTCCCGTGGCGCTACAGAGTATCTTTGTCTTGACTGTCTATCGGCATCCTTAGCCGTAAAGAGGGAAAAATTAGAGGGACTGATTCAATATTATTATGAAGCAGGAAATTGCTCATTATTTATCAAATAAAGAAAAATGGAGGGTATTACAATGAGAAGAAAAATTGCAGGTTTGGTTGCAGCAGCTATGACATGTGGATTAACAGCAGGAATCGGAGCACCGGTATTTGCAGATAACGAGGTTTCCTTTACAATTTTCAACTCCAAGAATGAAATTCAGGAGCAGTTAGAGGCAGCATGTGAGGCATACGGTGAGGAAAACGGTGTACATATCGAGGTTTATTACAGCAACGATACCGTTTCTGCCCATCTGTCCACTAAGTATGCAGCAAACGATCCGTATACACTGATGATGGTAGATGAGAAGGATGTTTATGCATTGAATGAGTATGCAGCAGATCTCTCTGATGAGAAGTGGGTTGATGATACCGATTACGAGGTTTTGGTAGATGATCAGGTAAAGGGCTTCCCAGTATGTATCGAGGCGCGTGGACTTTTGTACAACGCAAATGCGATTGAGGCGATTACCGGAGAGGAATTTGTTCCAGAAGATTATGCAACACTTGATAAGTTTACCGAGCTTCTTGATCAGTTGGTAGCAGGTGGAATGGAGTATCCGACTGCTGTTCAGAAGGAGGATTGGTCATTGGCAGCTCATTATTTCCAGCAGGTTTATGAGCAGAGAGAAGATCCTGATGCATTTGTAAAGGATCTGTATGCAGGAAATGTGGATCTGATGCAGGATGATAAGTTCAACTCAATCATGGATACGTTCGATGTACTTGCAAAATACAATTATGCACAGGATGCACCGGCTGGAGCAGAGCGTTCTGTCTCTCAGCAGAAGCTTGCAGAGGGTGAGATTGCATTCTTATTTGATGGATGTTGGGCATGGGGTGATGTCAATGACTTTGACTATACCGATAAGCTTGGTCAGATGCCAATTCCGCAGAATACCGATGATGAGTCCAATGTTAAGCTTGTCGGTGGTGGTTCTAAGTTCTTTATGATTGATGCTTCTGATAATACGACTGATGAGCAGCGTCAGGCAGCAAAGGATTTCTTAAATTGGCTGGTGTACGATGAGGATGGACAGAAGTTTATCTCAATTGATTGTGATATGATTTCTCCGTTTGTCAACAACGATTGCTCTGTTGTCAATCCATTTGGTCAGAGCGTAAAGAAGTATGCAGACGAGGGTATGATGATTGCCAACTACAGCCATGATCCAGATGATCATATGTCTATCGTAGGCGCTTCTATGCAGAAGTATCTGGCAGGAATGATTGATCGCGAAGGTCTTGCAAAGGAAGTTGAAGAGTATTGGGCATCAACTGAGCCAGTAACAGAGTAAGATAATTAGAATTCCATAAGGCAGGAAAGCCATCGGGGATAGGTAAAGTAATACCCATCCTCGATGGCGTATTAAAATCTAAATATTGTCTGACCTTGACATATTGTAAGCAATTTGGTTTATTGTTTTTAGGTGATTTTCTTCTCTTGCAAAGTATAAAGCAGTTTGAATCCATCTTAGTGGACTATAAATTTCTGTAACTTGACTGTTATATTTTTCAATGACATAGAGAAGATCCCAGCAATCTAGCTTAAGCAATTTATGGAACACTTCATGAAGCGGATGTTCAAAAAAGTTACGAAGTGCTTGATGCTCATTTTTTTAATACTGAAAGTAAATTAAAAACAATAAGAAAACGTTGTGGTTTAACTCAAGAGGCACTTGCGAAGGTCGCTGATGTTTCTGTTAATACCATACGAGCATATGAACGCAAAAGTAAAGACTTAAATAAAGCGCAATTTGATATTATTATGCGACTTACCAGTGCGTTAAAATGTGACATCTCGGATTTGCTTGATTAAAAATAAAGGAAGATCAGAAATCATGAGTTCTCATTGAAAAAAAAGGATAAAAAATGAAGAGAAAAACGTAAGCACAACATGAGCGCTTACGTTTTTCTCTTTTATAGGAAATTTAAGGAAGCTAGAATAATTACCCCAGAATCTCCTTCAGGTCAGCCTCTGGTGTTGTAACAGGTGCGATTGCGAAATGTTCAACAAGATAATTTAACACATTTGGAGAGAGGAAGGCTGGAAGTGTCGGTCCAAGCTTGATGTTTTTGATACCGAGATGAAGCAGTGTAAGGAGGATGCAGACTGCCTTTTGCTCATACCAGGAGAGTATCATGGAAAGCGGCAGGTCATTCACGCCACATCCAAAGGCATCGGCAAGTGCGACAGCTACCTTGATTGCGCTGTAGGCATCGTTGCACTGTCCCATATCCATCAGGCGTGGGAAGGCTCCTATGGTACCAAGGTCGAGATCGTTGAATCGATATTTGCCGCAGGCGAGTGTCAGCACGATGCTGTCAGACGGTGTCTGCTTTACAAATTCGGTGTAATAGTTGCGGCCTGCGCGAGCGCCATCACATCCGGCAACGAGGAAGAAATGGCGGATTGCGCCAGATTTTACGGCATCGACGATTTCGCCAGCAGAGGAAAGTATAGCATTGCGTGCAAAGCCAGTCATCACGCTAGAACCACCATTGATTCCGGTAAAGTGCTGATCCTTAGAGAAGCCACCAAGCTCAAGTGCCTTTTCGATAACTGGAGTGAAGTCTTTGTGACCATCTGTGGATGATGAAATAAATGGTGTATTCGGGAAGACAACGGCGCCGGTAGTGAAAACGCGGTCTTCATAGGAAGCCTTTGGCGGCATTAAGCAGTTTGTTGTAAATAGAATCGGTGCCGGAAGAGAAGCAAATTCCTTCTGCTGATTCTGCCATGCGGTACCGAAATTGCCCTTCAAGTGAGGGTACTTCTTAAGCTCTGGATAAGCGTGAGCCGGAAGCATCTCGCCGTGGGTGTAGATATTGATGCCCTTGTCCTTTGTCTGCTCAAGAAGCTGCTTGATATCTTCAAGATCGTGACCAGTTACAACAATGAATGGGCCTTTTTCAACAGTCAGGGAAACGGATACCGGTACCGGATCTCCGAAGGTTTCTGTGTTTGCACGGTCAAGAAGCTCCATGCAGGTTAGGTTGAAGCGGCCAACCTCCATAACAATCGGAAGCAGCTCGTTCATGCCCCAATCTTTAGACAGGGAGTCTAGTGCTGTTAAAAAAAACTGGTTTAAGGAAGTATCGGTGTAGCCGAGTGTCATTGCATGGTATGCGTAAGCTGCCATACCGCGCACACCAAACAGAATCAGAGACTTTAAGGAGCGAATGTCCTCGTTTGCATTCCATATATTGTTCATATCATAATCAGAAACGATAGAAACATTGCAAGCGTTAGCTGTTTTTGCAGCAGCTGCGTGAATGCGTGTGGTCAGATTTTTGATAGAAGCATCATCGAAATTTACATTTGTAATGGTAGTAAATAGTCCTTCTAAGATCAGATGATTGATTTCATCCATCAAAACTGCTGTCAGATTGTGATTAGAATTTTTGTTTGAACAGGCAGTAGTAGTAGTGTTTGCAAGTGCGATCAGGGCTCCAGTTAACGTGTCCTGAAGCTTGGCTGTCATTGCGGACTTGCCACAGACACCTGCTCTAGTGCAGCCGGTGCATCCTGCGGTCTGCTCGCACTGGAAGCAAAACATGCTGTTTGCTGCGTTTGCATTTGTGTTTGCTGTATTCTGGCTCATATTTAAATCCTCCTAAAGTTTGTCGTGTAATTTTTCTTTTCGTGATGGACAAAGTATAGTATAATAATCAAAGATTGTCGGTTGAAATTTCAACGAAAAAAGAAAATTTTATCCAGTTCTCCGCAGAAAAAATAAATCAATATCAAGTGCAATGGTATTTTCACATTTTCTTTGCTTGTCTTTTGGTATATTTTCGTTTTGGTTTTTCAATCCCTTGGTCTTGGATATATCTTTCTAGTGTTTCAATGTTTGCGCCTCCGGTAGTGGTAATGAAATAACTGTCTGACCAGAAGCTATCCTTCCAGAGCTTATCTTTGATCTCATCCCAAAATTTTGCTCGAACTTCTTTTGAAAGTTGGGTCTTAAGACTGCACACAACAACGGATGGAGCTGCTGTTGCAGGAAGTTCAAACAGGATATGGATGTGATCGGGTTCTCCATTTAGTTCGAGAAGCTTTCCCTGATAACACTGTTCAATCAGATGAGTAGCATACTGTCTCATGTGTGTAATGATGGGTTCTGTCATTACCCTTCTGCGATATTTAATGACAAACACTGCATGATAAGTGAGTTTGTAAACGGCATGTCGTTTTCTGTTTAAATCGTCCATAAAAAACCTCCATTCATTTTACAATCGATACTTGCAATATCTCTTTAAATGTGCTATAATAATAGCATATTTAAAGAGATATTGCAACAGTTAACCTATTTTTCAACCGAGGTAATTTGCATGGAACTATCAAGGACAATCAATTCGGATAAGCGTTACTATTTAGATAAGAAAACCATTGAAAATGCCGCATCGCTTCTAGAGACGATGCGTGTATTTAATGATGCCAAAATGGATCTGTACAATGCACTCTATGATCAGAAATATTTAAATGCAGGGCCGTTACTTGACCATGCCTATCCTGTCTTTTTGAAAGAAAAATACAAAACCAATGATTATTATAATGCAGCAATCTATACAGCAGCTTCTGGACAGATTTCTTCACAAAAGGAACTAAAAAAGTATTATAAAACGACAATCGCTGCAGATTTAAAGAATCGTGATGAAAAGATTCAGTCTGTGAAAGAACAGTTGGATAAAAAGAGAGCAATTAAAAACTCCATTCGTCTCTATATAAAAACAAAAAAATGGATTAAACCATATCCGAAATGCCAGTCGAAGGTTAGAGGATTTAAGATCATTTTGTTTAATAAGATGATGGTGAATCTGGATGAGTATGAGCGTAAGGTTGAAGCTGATATTCGTAAGTTAAAGACGCGTTTGGCTTTGGTAACAGAAGCAAGAAAACGCAAAGCGAAGAAACTGGAGAACCTTGAAAAACTTCCACCAGAGCGGATTGTGTTTGGTGGAAAGAAGTTGTATTCTGAGAAAGATGTAGTTGAAGTTACAAAATCCGATGATTCATCAAATGATAAGGACCAGAAAACTTCGAAAAAGGCATCTAATAAATGGAGACAAGAGTTTTTTGAAAAGCGCCACCAGAGTATGTCACTTCCGGGCAGACATACGTCAAAGTATGGAAACTTCCTGTGTAAATATGATGGGAAAGATCTGTCTGTTACCTGCATAGATGGTTCTGTTACGATCTTTCATGATTTTAAGCTCCCAAGAAACGAAGAAAGTTTTCAGAAAAACTTTACCTGCAAGCCAGAAGATCGACAGTCACTTTGCTACAATTTCATTTTGAAGCGTGATAAGGAAAATAAGCAGTATCTGATCGTCTCCGTTACTATGAAGCTAAAAGCATATGAAAACAGTTATTACGGAAATGGTGCAATTTCTATGGATATTAATTATGATCATTTTGCATTGGCAGAACTGAATGAAACCGGAAAACTGCTTGACCAGAAGTTAATTCGATTTGACCTTATGAACAAATCTACTGGTCAGGTTACAAATATTTTGGGAGCAGCAGTGAAGGATATATTTGATTGGTGTGCAGAAAAGGATAAACGTCTCATTGTGGAAGACATTGATTTAACAATCAAACTGGCATCCAGAAAATACGGAAACCGAAAAGGAAATCATCATATGACCTTGTTTGCTTATCAGAGGATTGCATCAAGCATTGAAAATCAGAGCTTAAAACGAGAAATTGCCTTTTACAAGATTGATCCGGCTTATACCAGTCAAATGGGGAAGTTTCTATTCATGCGAAAGTATGGAATTTCCATTCATCAAGCTGCGGCATATACGATTGGTCTGGTAGGTCTCGGTTTGTATGAGAAACTGGTACCAGACTCGCGGATGCTGAATCTTCTGAAAACAAAAGAAGGTGTCGTACCAGAGTTTTCACAAGAAACCTACAAGAATATCTGGGCAAGGATCACAAATACATTTTCAGGTATTCGAAAACATTTCTTCTACCGAAGCATTCCGTATGAGGTGCTAGAAGAAAGAAAGCGACCAAGTTTAAGAACTTTAGCCGCTGAAATGAAAATACGGTATATGCCAATATTTGAGTAATCTATAAACTTTTTAATCAAGGTAACCCGAAAACAATATAGAATTGTAACTGTAAATCTTGCCCTTTTGTCACCACTTTCTGGATGTGTATCAATCGTATGATACAATGTGGGGGTGGACGGACGGCACTAGGGCAATCCTGTTCCTGACTTACAAAGCACCGCAAGATGTCGGCGAAGTTAGGAAAAGCGTAACTCTGGACTAAATCGCGGTTCCAATGCATCCCAATGTGAGAAATCCTGACGGCTGCAACGGAATCCTCGTCCGACCCGTCGGGCGGGGTTGTTCAAAAATTATATCCCACGTTGCATGAAGCGTCAGAGGAAAAGTTTGTTGATGTAGCAAACTCTATACTGAAACGTAAAAACATAGCAACAAAATTACAGACTGTACGCAAAGCAGTTGGCCTTTCTCAAAAAGAGCTATCTGAAAAATCAGGAGTAACACTACGAATGATTCAGCAGTATGAACAGCGGGCAAAGGATATAAACAAAGCAAGTGCAGGTAACTTGTTTGCATTAGCTAGAGTACTCGGCTGTAAGGCAGAGGATCTGCTAGAATGATTTTGTAAGAAGTGCATGAACACAATGTAATTTTTGTTGCGTATAAAATTTCCTGTTTTCCATATACTACCCATACAACGCAAAATATGGAATAGTTAAAATGATTAGAAATACAAATCAGGAGGAATTTGAAAATATGAAAGCAACAGGAATTGTGCGCCGTGTGGATGAACTTGGAAGATTGGTGATCCCAAAGGAAATCAGAAGAACTATGCGTCTTGCAGAAGGCACACCGCTTGAAATTTTTACAGATAGGGAAGGGCAGATTATTCTAAAAAAATATTCTCCAATGATGGAGTTAGGCAGCTTTGCAAAACAATATGCGGAGTCTGTTGCGCAGACCATGAATCAAAAGGTAGCAGTGTCTGACCGCGATCAGATCATTGCGGTGGCAGGCGGCGGAAAAAGAGAACTTCTTGGAAAAACAATAAGTAGGCAGCTTGAAGAAATGATCATCAATCGCGAAAACAGCATCCAGGCCGGATTAGATAAAAAGACAATTCCGCTGATAAGCGGAGACGAAGACAGCTACAGTGCACAGGCCATCTATCCGATTTGTTGCGAGGGAGACTGTATAGGTGCTGTCATTTTATATAGCCGCGAAAATCAGACTCATTTTAGCGAGACAGAATATAAAGCAGCTGCCTGTGCAGCTTCCTTCTTGGGAAAGCAAATGGAGGGGTGAGGCACCATAGGGCTTTCGTGACATAGCACCGTGATTAAGGTGAACCGCTGCATAACTTTTTTCTTTTAGGACTTGAAAAACCTTATAACGTGTGTTACAGTAAAAAAGCATTAAAAAAGATATGCAAAATGAGGAAAAAAGCGTGTAAGAGAAAGCAAAAGTCAGTTTTAGATAAAGGATATTTTGCTGGTCTTACCGTGTGAGATGTAAGGAGGAGTTTCAAATGAACAAGAAGGAGTTAGTAGCAGCAGTTGCAGAGCAGGCTGGATTAAAGAAGGTTGACGCAGAGAAGGCAATTGAGGCTTTCACAGCAGTAGTAGAAGGTGCATTAAAGGCTGGAGATAAGGTGCAGTTGGTTGGCTTTGGAACTTTTGAGGTAGCAGAGCGTCCAGAGAGAGAGGGAAGAAACCCGAGAAGTGGTGAGACCATGACTATCGCAGCATCTAAGAACCCGAAGTTTAAGGCTGGAAAGGCATTAAAGGATGCAATTAACGCGTAATGATTTTTAAAATCTGAGCGAAAAACGTGCAAAAATTCCCCCTAAAATGCAATTTGCGTTGTAGGGGGAATTTTAACTAGAAGGAGATTGATATGCGTTTAGATAAGTATCTGAAAGTATCTCGCATCATTAAGCGCAGAACGGTAGCTAATGAAGCTTGTGACAGCGGACGCGTTATGCTTAACGATAAAGTGGCGAGAGCGAGCGCAGACGTGAAGGTTGGAGATGTTATAGAGATTGCCTTTGGCAATAAAACAGTTAAGGTGCGTATCACGAGTGTGCAGGAGACAATCCGTAAAGAAGATGCAAAGGAAATGTTTGAATATCTTTAAGAGCAATAGCATAATATCAGCGGCTCCCTAATATATTGGAATAGACCGGTATACCGGAAAATCCGATTGTTAGGGGGTCTTTTTTTTGGAACAAAATCAAGATCAGGAATATATTGAGCGCGAACACTGTCTGATTTTAGAGCACAGAAGGAGCCTAAAAATCACTGGTGTAACTGATGTGATTGCGTATGACGAACATATCATACAAATCAATACGACAGACAAGGCATTAGAGATACGTGGTGATGGCCTTCATATGAAGCAGCTGGCATTAGACAAGGGGATCATTGAGGTGGAGGGCTGTGTGAACAGTCTGGAATATCAGGAGCAAAAAGGCCAGAGTCAGGGGGAATCATTTTGGAAGAGGCTGCTAAGGTAATCGGAGGTGTTGCAGGCGAGCTTGTGTTTTTTATGCGGTCATTTCTGCTGGGATTTTTGATGCGGCTTGGCTACGAGCCGATTATTTTTTTTCGCCGTGTATTTCGTCAGCCAAAGCTTCTTTTGGACGTGCAGGATGTATTGTTTTGGACGTTTGGCAGTTTTTTGATGTTTGGTCTTTTATTTCGGGAAAATAATGGAACACCGAGACTCTTTTCTCTGATTGGAATTGCAGCTGGGATGGCATTGTATCAGCTTGGTCCG
>ERZ838399.1370-NODE-1370-length-23038-cov-4.918636_pt1 | contig 23038 bp, 19 predicted proteins | sample MGYA00519683_ERZ838399 | MGnify/ENA primary metagenome ERZ838399 (study PRJEB31850, sample SAMEA3708833) | human gut metagenome | biome: human gut; feature: human-associated habitat; material: faeces | place: China | collected 2014 ...
GGTATGGAACCTGAACAAGAAGCCTTATCTATTGTTTCCTTCAAGGACTGAGAGGTCGCTCCCCAGTTAATAAATTAAATCCCAAATTAATTCCGATACTGTGTATTTTTATTACTGCAGCTGGCTCAGACGGCTGCGGAGTACAGGTCCGACGATGATCGCAATGATAATCTTCGCTGCGTCACCGGCAAGATAAGGAATTACTCCGACAGAAAGTGCTGCAACGAATGACATTTTCAACTGGATCGCAAGCCACTCTGTACCGAAGATATAAGTGACTGCCATACCGATGATCATACCGACAACTGCCAGGATTCTGTTCTTTGGAAATTTATCAACGAACAGTCCGGAAATCAGTGCAAGGAAGATGAAACCAATCAGGTATCCGCCGGTAGGACCTGCAAGCTTTCCTAATCCACCGGTAAAACCGGAAAATACAGGGAGACCGACAAGACCAAGTAACAGATATACGATGTAACTGATGGTTGCATCTCTAAAACCAAGTACATAGATACTGATCATGATCACCAGGTTGGTAAGACTGATCGGTACCGGGCTGACCGGAATCGGAATCGCCATAGGAGCGAAGATACAGGTGATTGCAGTCATCAAAGCAATCAGAACCAGTTTGCGGGTGGAAAGCTTTTTCGTTGTTGTGCTATTTGCTGTGTTGTTCATAGTGGTAATTGTCTGCCGTATGACATGGCAGAACTCCTTTCCTTTTTTATATCAAAAATATAACAGAAGTATAAAATAAACAGGATAAAATGTCAACTGTAAAAGATGATTGGTTAACAATTGGACATGCACAAGCGTATGATGTTAACAAAAGCATACGATTTGAAAATGTATAGTATTGTGTAAACATTAAAATAAATAAAGAAAAATCAGATAATTCAACTGTTGGAATGAAATAATGGAAAATAAATAAAATTAATTGTAAAAAGTATTGACAAAATAAAAGCCGAATGATATTATATAATCAATCCAAAGGAAATCCAAAATAAACAAAAAAGAATTCCTGACGAGAAAGGGAATCTTGAAAATTGAATATCACATATTTTATAAGATGTATTTTTATTATAAATTCTCAATTCGTTTAAGAATCGAAAAATACAGGATATAGATATGAAATATCTGGTAAGGCATCGGATATCAAATATCGTAAAGTATATTGTAGAGAAAGAGAATGGATGAATAACGATTATAGAATGGTATCAAGGGGATATGGATCATAATCGTAGAAGAGATGAGATAATAAATTCCAGCTTATATCTTAAGTGATAAAAGAAAAGTTTATCAAGGATGAAGAATATTTCATATGTCGGTGAGATATCGTTGATTGGAAATTTATGAAAAGGAGGCTTAATCCAATGGACACAGTAGAATCATCGAATCAATATGTTAGTGGTATGGCAGGTAGAAGTTCCCAGAGAATAAGCCTTTATTATAATAGATAAAAGGCCGGTAGAGGAGATTCGGAAAAATAGAACAGACGGAGAAAATATACACCGGACGATAAAAAGAACTGCAGACATATTGAACAGAATACCACATATTTAAAGATATTATTAATATGTGTAAAGAAACATGAATAGTAGATTTGAATGAATGTGCAAAGAAGATGAGTAAAAGATCATCGGAAAGCATACAAAGGCGACAGGGAATAAAAATTAAAAATCATTCTCCGATATAAAAATTAAATATGATAAAATTGAATATGTAACAGCCATCATAGGAAAGAATATGATGGCTGTTTTTTACGTTGATATCAGAGAGCAGCCGGCAGATATTTTACAGGGATAAAAAATTGTAATTTTTGTAATATTTTTTTAACATATTTGGCGGGATATTTTGACAATAAACAGGTCATATGATAAACTTATATAAGTAAAATTGTAGGGAAATACGCTTTTTTAAAATAAACATTTGAGGTGAGAAATATTGGATAAATATGAATATAGGGTGAAGACCGAGCAAATGCTTGATCATCTGGAAAAGAAGGAGTACCAGCAGGCAAAGGAAATTGCTGATGGTATAGACTGGCGAAGAGTAAAGAATGCGTCAATGCTCAATACAGTCAGTGAGATTTATGAATATAACGGTGAGTTTAAGAAGGGGAGAGATATACTGTTCCTGGCATTTGACAGAGCACCGGGAAGCAGAAAAATTGTATATCGTTTAGGCACACTGGCACTGAAGATCAAAGATATCAGAGAAGCAACGGATTGTTATGAAGAATTCGTAAAGCTGGCACCAAAAGATCCGAATCAGTATATTTTAAAATATAAGATTCTGAGAACACAGGGGGCATCGCTGACAGATCAGATTACAGCACTGGAAGAATTTAAAAAAGCGGAATATATTGAAAAGTGGGCATATGAACTTGCCAAATTGTATGATGAAGCCGGAATGACAGCAGAATGTCTGGAAGAATGTGATGATCTGATCTTGTGGTTCAGTGAAGGCAAATATGTATACCTTGCAATGGAACTGAAGATGAAGTATAAGCCACTGACACCACTTCAGCAGGAGAAATATGACAGCCGTCCGGGAGCGGTTAAGAAGAAACCGGAACCGGAGAAACAACCGGAATCAACACTGGAAGAAGTGGATGACGAGAATGAATATAATGAAGGTACAGAAGAGATTGTTGACGTACAAGAAGAGCCGGTCAGAGAGCCAGTGACAGAAAGAGTTGATGAATCTGAAGTTCAGGAAATTCCTCCGCAGGAAGTACCGATGCAGGAAACTGTTGTACAGGAAGAGATTCCACAGGAAGTGCCGATGCAGGAAACTGTTGTACAAGAAGAGATTCCGCAGGAAGAAATTGTAGAAGAAGCTGCAGAAGAAGTCGTGGAAGAAGAACCGGTATATACTGAACAGGAAGAGGCTGTGGAAGAACATGGATCAACGATCAAACAGGTTGTGACGGGAGCTACTTTGGAGGAAGCTTTAGCGCAGGGCATGGCGGTTGCCAATGGCATTACAATTGAAGAAGAAGCAATGAAGGAGCGTGAAGATGAGATTCTGGCGAATGGTCAGATGATGATCGATGATATTCTTCAGAAATGGGAAGAAAAACAGAAAGACCACGAAGCAGCAATCGAGAAGCAGAAAGCAAAAGATGAAGAGCGGCTTCAGAAAGAAAGAGAACAGGCTCGTATCCGCCAGGAAGAAGAACGCAGAGAAGTTGAGAGAAAAGCGGCGGAAGCTGAGGCAAGAAGAAAAGCCGAGGAAGAAGAGGCAGCAAGAAAGGCGGCCGAAGAAGAGGCAAGAAGAAAAGCCGAGGAAGAAGCAGCAAGAAAGGCAGCCGAAGAAGAAGCAAGAAGAAAAGCTGAGGAAGAAGCAGCAAGAAAAGCGGCTGAAGAAGAAGCAAGAAGAAAAGCCGAGGAAGAAGCAGCAAGAAAAGCGGCTGAAGAAGAGGCAAGAAGAAAGGCCGAGGAAGAAGCAGCAAGAAAGGCGGCCGAGGAAGAGGCAGAACCGATAAGCAAGACACAGAGAATTCCGGATGATATTGTACGTCTGATGGAAGAAATGGGAAATGAAGAGTCGGAAGAAGAACTCTATGAAGAGGATTTTGAAGATGGTTCGGAAACGGAAGAAGACTTCATTGAAGGAATCGAAGAAGAACTTAGCGGAATCGATATGAGTGGAAGCAGTTTTGAAGAAGCCGATTTCGGTGATGAAGATTTTGAAGAAGCTGATTTCGAAGAGGAAGACTTTGAGGATGAAGACTTTGAAGAGGCTGATTTCGAAGGGGAAGACTTTGAGGATGAAGACTTTGAAGAGGCTGATTTCGAAGAGGAAGACTTTGAGGATGAAGACTTTGAAGAAGAGGACGAAGAAGAAGCTGATTTCGAAGAGGAAGACTTTGAAGAGGAAGACTTTGAAGAGGAAGACTTTGAAGAAGCTGATTTTGAGGATGAAGACTTTGAAGAAGCCGATTTTGAAGAAGAAGACTTCGAAGCTGATTTTGCGGATGTAGAGGACGAAGAAGAAGACTTCGACAATGATTTTGCAGATGTCGACGATGATTTTGCAGATGTCGACGATGAAGAGACAGATTTTGATGACGAAGACTTAGAGATTGAAGACGACGAAGAAGCGGATGAAGAGTTAGAAATCGAAGAGCCATCGGAGGAAGAGATTCAGGCAAGAATCAAGAAATCTAAAGGCGGTGTTCCGTTCGATACAGGATTTGTTGTAACCGGAAGATATGATCTGAGTGCTACGAGTGAGATCGGTCTGAAAGCCGGACTTACAGAAGAACAGAAGAAGCTGTTCTCATATTTTGTACCGGTGAGAGGAATGAGCGAACAGATCGTTGAAGTACTGGATAACGATAGAAGGGCACAGAGAGAAGGAACATCCAAGACAGGTAACCTTCTTGTGATTGGTAGAAAAGGATCTGGTAAGACAGTCCTTGCGGTTGATATTGTAAAAGCAATTCAGAAACAGAGAAGTCTGAAACAGGGTAAAGTAGCAATCGTTACAGGTGAATCTCTTAATAAGAAAGAGCTTACGAATATTATTCAGAAGCTGCGCGGCGGAGCGATCATCATCGAGCATGCAGGAAAATTGAATGCGAGAACTGTAAAAGAGTTAAATTATCTGATGGAGAAGAAGACAGGAGAATTGCTCTTTGTACTGGAAGATCAGAGAAAACCTCTGGAGCGTCTGATGACAGCAAACCCGGAATTCAAGAAGAAGTTCAGTTCTAAGCTGGAGCTTCCGGTATTCATCAATGATGAGCTGGTAACATTCGGTCAGACATATGCGAAAGAGAATGGATACAAATTGGATGAGATGGGAATCCTTGCACTGTACAGCCGTATCGATGTAATGCAGAGAGAAGATCATGCAGTATCAGTTGCTGAAGTAAAAGAGATCATGGATGAAGCAATCTCACATTCACAGAAAGCAAATGTAAAACATCTTGCACGAAGAGTATTCGGCAAGGGAACCGACGATTCTGACAGAATTATTCTGAAAGAAGAAGACTTTAGAATTTAACAAAAACGAATACCTGTAAGAAGCTGTCGGGAACAGGATTTACAGGTCGGATTTTGAAAGAGTTTTGACAAACTAAACGGTCAAAGCTCTTTCTTTTTGCCTGTTTGTAAAGTATAATGTTCTTATAAATATGCAGCAGAATGCGAGGGGTAATTATGGCTGAAAAAAAGAAAAAACCATATGAAATAGGTGAATTGGATCAATACCTTTTCGGACAGGGCAATCATTATGAGATTTATGAGAAGCTGGGCGCACATCTGGTACAGAACGGAAAACAAAAAGGTGTGTATTTTGCAGTGTGGGCACCGCATGCGCAGGCGGTATCGGTAGTCGGAGAGTTCAATGAATGGGACACAGAGGCAAATCCGATGAAGAGGGAAGAGCCGCTCGGGATCTATACCTGTTTTATACCAGGTGTGAAGAAGGATCAGATGTATAAATATTGTATCGAGACTTATTCGGGAGAACAGATATTTAAGGCAGATCCATATGCCAATTATGCGGAGTTAAGACCGGGAACAGCATCCAGGGTCACAGATATTGAGAATATCAAATGGACAGATGCAGAGTGGATGACACGTAGAAAGACCTGGAATCATAAGCACGAGCCAATGTCTGTCTATGAGGCACACATTGGTTCCTGGATGCGTCACCCGGGAAGGGAAGATGAAGGATTCTATACATATAGAGAATTTGCCAGGGCAATTACCAAATACATAAAAGAAATGGGTTACACACATGTGGAACTGATGGGAATTGCCGAGCATCCGTTTGACGGATCCTGGGGATATCAGGTGACCGGATACTATGCACCGACATCCAGATATGGGTCGCCGGAAGATTTTGCATGGATGATCAATTATCTGCATAGAAATAAAATCGGTATCATTCTCGACTGGGTACCGGCACATTTCCCGAAGGATGCACACGGACTGGCAGATTTTGACGGAACACCGACGTACGAATATGCAGATCCAAGATTGGGAGAACATCCGGACTGGGGAACGAAAGTATTTGATTTTGGAAAGAATGAAGTACGGAACTTCCTGATCTCAAATGCGTTATTCTGGGTTGAGAAGTTCCATATAGACGGATTGCGTGTGGATGCGGTTGCTTCGATGTTGTATCTGGATTACGGACGGAAGGACGGAGAATGGGTTGCAAACAAATATGGTGATAATAAGAACCTGGAGGCAATCGATTTCTTCAGACATCTGAATTCTGTTGTACTTGGAAGAAATCCGGGAGCACTTATGATCGCAGAGGAATCTACGGCATGGCCGCAGGTTACCGGAGATGTAGAAGAAGGTGGATTGGGATTCAGTCTGAAGTGGAATATGGGATGGATGCATGACTTCACAGAATATATGAAATTGGATCCATATTTCCGAAAGGATAACCATCATCTGATGACATTTGCCATGAGTTATGCATACAGTGAGAATTATATTCTGGTATTGTCGCATGATGAGGTGGTACATCTCAAGTGTTCGATGCTGAATAAGATGCCGGGACTTGGATTTGATAAATATGCGAATCTGAAAGCCGGATATGCATTTATGATGGGACACGCAGGAAAGAAACTTCTGTTTATGGGACAGGAATTTGCACAGCTTCGTGAATGGAGTGAAGAACGGGAACTGGACTGGTTCCTGCTGGCCGAACCGGAACATCAGCAGATGAAGATGTGGGTAAAAGACCTCTTACACCTGTATAAGAGGCATAAGGCAATGTATGAGATGGATCAGAGCTGGGAAGGATTCGAATGGATCAATGCGGATGACGGATACAGAAGTATCTACAGTTTTATGAGACATTCGAAAGGTGCAAAGAAGAATCTGTTGTTCGTCTGCAACTTTACGCCGATGGCGAGAGATGATTACAGAGTCGGAGTGCCGAGAAAGAAACAGTATAAACTGATCCTGAACAGTGATGAGGAGAAATACGGCGGAACCGGAGCAGATCGTAAGAAGATATACAAAGCGGAGAAGAAAGAATGTGATGGAAGACCGTATTCATTCGCATACAAATTGCCGCCTTACGGAGTTGCTGTATTCGAGTTTTAATTATATGAAGTCAGTGGCAAAAAACTTTGATGCCTGCGGATAAAAATGCCGGGAAGTGTTGAAACTTCCCGGCATTTTTCGTTTTACTGTACATCTTTATTAATGACTGTATTTAGTTGGAAGAACTGTTGGCTGAGGAATCAGAAGCATCGGAACCAGAGGCATCGGATTCACTACTGTTTTGAGTGTTGCTCTGGTTATCAGACTGGTTATCTGTACTGTCATTCAATGAAGAATCATCAGCAGAGTTGTCTGTTGTGCCGTCATCTGAAGAATCAGCATCGTTGTTCATAGAATCGTTCTGTGTGTCGCCAGACGGCTCATCAGTGTTATCAGAGTTATCTTCTGTAATGGCATCATCGTTACTCTTGTCTGTGTCATCTTTCTTAGAATTGCTTCCACCGAACAGATCTTTGAAGAACTTCTTGATCTTGCCCCAGAATCCGCTGTCATCACTGTTGTCATCCGAAGTATCATCCGAAGCGGCATCTGAACTGTCTGTGCTGTTGGAAGAATTGTCGGAAGAATCCAGTGTACTGTTAGTTACGACATCATCACCGAGTGCGCTGTCATCCGTGCCGTTAATGATTCCACCATCGGAACTGTCATCGCCGCCGAAGATACCTTTGATGGAACTCCAGAGGTTGGAGAAGAATCCGCCACTCTTTCCGTCAATGTTATCTAATGTATTCTTCAGAGCTTTGACATCATAGTCATACTGGGAAATGTTTTTCATCAGATCGGAGATCTTGTCGATCTGTTCCTGTGTCAGCGTGACGTTGTTATCCTTGGCAGCGTTTTCAACTGCATTCTGAATGTCATCTGCATCCGTTAATTTGCCCTCGATCACATCTTTTTTTACATCGTTCATGACATTTTCCGCTTTGTCCTGGCCGATGTCATTGGCCAGGTCTCCTGTGGTGACAAGTTCATCGGTCGCAGCTGCTTTCTGATCGTCATTCAGAGTTGTTCCGGTGGCTTTCTCATAAGCCATCATGATACCTGTCAGTGCACCGGTTCCGGATACTTCGATCGGAGAAGCGGCAACGACATTACAGTTTTTAACACCGGATGTCAGAAGCGTACTGGAGATCATAGAGCTTGTAACATAAGTTAGGTTGGAAACCTTTACCTGGATTCCGCCGCTTGTGGTCGGTTCTACATAAGAACAGCTGTAGGTACGGGTACCGATCTGTTCGTCGGGAGCGACTCCTTCCAGATATTTTCTTTCGTCTGCATTGGTAACTTCGATGACTTCTGCTTTATCAGATGAAGTTCCGAAATACTCATACATAGAATTCTTCTGTGAATCAGTCAGATTGGCGCCAAGTGTTACAACTTTGGATGAATCTGCTCTTACAACCAGTGGTGCCGCAGTAGATCCAAGTACGATTGCCATGGCAACTGGTAATGCTCTTTTTAATTTTTTCATAATGCGTGGTGTGTTCACCATGCCCCCTTTTTATTAAATATTTTTATCCCTGTTACTTTTTTAATATAACATAAAACAGTGTGTTTTCCTAGAAAATATAAATTAACTATTTCTAAAGATTTTCTGTAGATTGCGTCCGCATCTGCACAGTCAACAACTTCTGCAGGCGTGAGTCCAGCTCCTTTTGCGGTATCATTCCCTGCATGGTGGCGATCAGTTCCCGGTCTTTGAAAATGAGAAATGCCGGAAGAAGAGCGGTCTGATATTGCGCAGCAAGAAGTGCGGATTCAGAGGTCTCTACTTCAAAAAAGCAGATGCTGCCGAAATATTTCTTCTGATATTTCTTTTCCAGATCTTCTATGACAGGGCGCATCATTGCACATTTTCCACACCAGACAGCGTAGAACATGACTACAGCCAGTGTGGGATGCTCCGGTCCAGCCTTTGCCGGTGTATCGGAAGAAAACTGCCAGTGGTTCATCCGGCAGATATCAAAGTTCTGTGTCGTCAGATGTAACATAAGCTTCCACCCTTTCCATGAGAAACAGGAGCATAAGATATGCTCTCTATTAATATATGAAAGGAAAGGGAAGAAGTGCAGGCAGACAGGATCGGTATATAAGTCCGGATATTGCAGCATGTTATCTGCGCTTTGCGATCAGTTTACAGATCGGATTGCCCATAGAAGAGAACTTGGCTTCATATTCAGTCATAATATTGCCCTGATTCATCGTACTGTCGTTATGAAGATCATAGGATAGCTGATTCAGAACGAAAAGTTCGGAAGTTTCAAGTTCTTCTACTGAAAAGTCAAAGAGCGGCCGGTTGTCGGTCTTGAATTCTACCGTTCCATCTGCGGTCAGGATTTGGTCATAAAGCTTGAAGAATTCATTGGAAGTCAGTCTTCTTCTTGCATGGCGGGCTTTCGGCCACGGATCGGAGAAGTTCAGGTAGATGCGTGATACTTCTGCCGGGGCGAATACGGTCGGCAGGTCATTTGCATCCATACAGATGAACCGGATATTGGCAGGAGCCTTTCCTTCTGCTTCCAGTTCCTGGAATTTCTCAACGGCACGCAGCAGAACGCTGGAATAACGCTCGATGCCGATGTAGTTGATCTGTGGGTTTTTTGCTGCCAGGGTCAGAAGAAACTGACCTTTTCCCATACCGATCTCGATGTGCAGAGGCTGCTCTTTTTTAAACTCAAGATTCCAGTCTCCGCGTAAACTTTCTGGATCTTTCACAACTTCTTTGCAGGCTTCGAGAACGCTCTCTGCACGTGGTATATTTCTAAGACGCATATGTGTGTTCCTCCTTATAATCACTGGATTTGCAAATCGTTCTTAGTTTAGCGTCTGTGCAGGAAAAAGTCAATGGAAGCAGAAATTGTCAGAAGAATTGAGAAAAAATAATACAATATATACAAAATAATTGTGGTAATTTAAAAAAATAGGTGTATTATTATAACATGGATAAAAAAATAACAATTGTTGTTGTGAAATGTGCAAAAAGGAGGGCGGCTTATGAACTCTGTAATTGAAAAATTGGCTGAAGTAGAGACGACGGCGGAGACGATCGTAGAGCATGCCAGACAGCAGAAGAGTGAAATTGAAAGACAGATACAGGAAGAAAGAGATCAATTTGATCGGAATCTGGAAGAAGAGACACAGAAAAAACTGGAGAAGATAAAAGAAAAGTCGCAGCAGGAAGTAGAGAAGGTCCTGGACCGGGAACGGAAGAAGAACCAGACTGCAATTGATGCGCTGAAGCAGGAATATGAAGAAAATCACGAGATTTATGCAGAGGAAATCGTAAGACATATGATCGAGGTGTAGTGTATGGGAAATGTGATGGCTTACAGTGGGATTACGACAAAGGTACGTGCAATGTCGGCAAAGCTTCTGAAGGCGGAGGATTATGACATAATTGCCGGACTCGGGACAGTAACGGAAGCGATTGAATATCTGAAAGATAAGACGGCATATGCACCTTATGTGAACCGGATGGATATTTCTCTGTATCACAGGGGAAATGTGGAGAAGATCCTGTATCAGTCTCTGTTCGATGATTATTCGAGACTCTTCCGTTTTGCCGGAATGAAACAGAAAACATTCTTAAAATTATACTGGAAACGTTATGAGATTGATCTGATCAATTATTGTCTGAGAATTGTGTTCAATCATTATGACAAGCCGTTTGACCTGGAATATAAGAAAGAGTTTTTTGACAGATATTCACAGATTTCCATTGACCGGTTGATAACTTCGAAAAATATTGATGAGCTTGTGGATAACTTACGGGATACGGAGTATTATGATGCACTTGCCAGAATTAAAGATTCCGGAGCGGGAACGCTTTTTGATTATGATCTGGCACTGGATCTGTATTATTTTTCCACCATGTGGAAAAAGGGAAAAAGGGTTCTGAAAGGACATGAACAGAAGATATTTTTAAAAGATTACGGAACGAAGATCGACCTTCTGAATCTACAGTGGATCTATCGTGCGAAGAAGTATTATCATATGCTTCCGCCGGACATTTATTCGATGACGATCCCGATTCATTACCGGGTTCGTGTGGAAGAGTTCAAGAGCCTGGTAGAGACTCCGACACTGGAACAGTTCGAAACTGAAGTGGGAAAAACGTACTATGCGGGAAAGTATGATTATATGCAGACAGATAAGACACTGGAACAGATGTACCGTGACTGTCTGCGGAAATTGTACCTGACCGATAAAAGGAATGATCCGTATTCGATCGCGATCGTCAATACGTATCTGTTCCTGAAAGAAGAAGAAATCTATAAACTAACGACAGCCCTTGAGTGTATCCGTTACGGTTTGACGAAGGGAGAGACATTAGGATACTTAGGAGGTGTGAATCAATGATTGTTAAGATGAAGTTCTTAAGCATCAGCGGACCGAAGAATGACATCGACCGTGTCTGCGAGGTGTATCTGTCGAAATACGAAATGCAGCTTGAGAATGCGGCGGCGGAGCTTAAGACGACCGACAACCTGCAGCCTTTTGTGGAAGTCAATCCATACAAAGAGCCGCTTGCGAAGGCAGAACAGTTCAACGCACTGTTATCTGATGAAGACCAGAGAATCGATGCAGTGATGAATCAGGATGATATGCTGAGTCTGATCCGGGATGTCAATCATGACTATTTGGATCTTGTGGAAAAGAAAGAGTTAACGAAGAAACAGGTAGAGGAATACAAAGAAAAGCTTCTGATCATGGAGCCGTTCCGGACATTGGAACTGGATATACAGAAATCACTGAAGTACAAATACATGAAAGTACGTTTCGGCCGGGTGGATGTGAATTATTACAAACGTCTGGAGAAATATTTGTTTGATGATTTGAATGCGGTATTTATCGAAGGTATAAGGAATGAAAATTATGTGTACGGATGTTATTTCGTATCGAATGCAGATTCCAGTAAAGTAGATTCGGTATTCAATTCTTTGCATTTTGAAAGGATTGCAATTCCGTCCGAGTACATAGGAACACCGGAGCAGGCCTGTGAAGAGCTTGAAAAGGCAATCGAAGAAAAGCAAAAAGAGATTGCAGAGATAGAAAAACAGATCAGGGAGCTGATGGCGAAGAATGCCGCAAAGCTCCGTGGTGCGAAAAGGCGTCTGGAAGAACTGTCTACAAACTTTGATGTACGTAAGCTGGCGGCAAGGATCGAAGAGGGAGATAATAAAGAAGATTATTACATCCTGTGTGGCTGGATGGGTGAAGAAGATGTGAAAAAATTCCTGGCGGAATCGAAGAACGATGATAAGGTATTCGTTGTTGTAGAAGAAGATAAGGAGAAGTTTTTCGGAGAACCGCCGACGAAGCTTAAGAATCCAAGATTCTTCAAGCCATTCGAGATGTTCATACGGATGTACGGACTTCCGGCAAATGATGAGATAGATCCGACGATGTTTGTGGCACTGACGTATACATTTATCTTCGGTGCGATGTTCGGGGATGTCGGGCAGGGCTTATGTCTGTTCGTATTCGGCGGGCTTTTGTATCTGATCAAGAAGATCAACCTAGCAGGGATCATATCCATTGCGGGACTGTTCTCGACATTTTTTGGATTCATGTTCGGAAGTATCTTCGGATTTGAAGATGTGATACAGGCACGCTGGTTAAGACCTGTGGATGCGATGACGAATCTGCCGTTTATCGGACAGCTCAACACAGTATTTGTGGTTGCCATTGCATTTGGCATGGGACTGAATATCCTGGTGATGATCTTTAACGTGATCAACGCAGTTAAGAGTCATGATCCGGGAAATATGTTATTTTCCCACAACGGAATCGCAGGGCTGGTGTTCTATGGATTCCTGGTGCTGACGATCGTGCTTTATATGACGGGACATAAGGTTCCGGGTAATATCATGATGGTAATTTTCCTGGGGGTTCCGGTGCTCTTGTTCGTATTCAAGGAACCGTTGGGCAATCTGGTGACAAAGCAGCATAAGAAGATGGAAGAGGGAAAGGTGATGTTTTTCGTGCAGGCGTTCTTCGAACTGTTCGAGACGATGCTGAGTTATTTTTCCAATACTATTTCTTATGTGCGTATCGGTGCATTTGCCGTCAGTCATGCGGCGATGATGGAGGTTGTGCTGATGTTATCGGGCGCAAGTGCGGGGCATACGAACTGGATCGTGTTCGTGCTTGGAAATGTGCTGGTGTGCGGACTGGAAGGGCTGGTCGTCGGTATCCAGGTACTGCGTCTGGAATACTATGAGATGTTCAGCCGTTTCTATAAAGGAACCGGACGGGAATTTAAGCCGTTCCACAGTCAGAGTGACAGAAAGTAATAAAATTCAAAGATATATTTACAGGAGGACAAAAATATGAGCCTGACAGTTAGAGTATTATTCGTTGTAACATTGTTGCTGAGTATTGTAATTCCATTTGGATATTTTCTGATCGGACAGAGGACGAAGAAGCGTTATAAGAGGGCTATCGGCACAAATATATTCTTTTTCTTCAGCACTGTTCTGATCGCAGGAATCATGCTTTTTGCGGGAGATCCGGTACAGGCAGCGGAAGCAGCCGGCAATACGGCGTCAAACGCAACAGGATTCGGATACCTGGCAGCAGCACTTTCAACCGGTCTTTCCTGCGTCGGCGGTGGTATCGCCGTTGCAAGTGCAGCAAGTGCGGCTCTGGGTGCAATTAGTGAAGATTCCAGTGCACTTGGTAAGTCACTGATCTTCGTAGGTCTTGCAGAAGGTGTGTGTCTGTACGGACTGATCATCTCTTTCATGATCTTGGGTAAATTGTAAGATGAAGATGTATCTGATCAGTGATAATATCGATACTCTGACAGGAATGCGTCTCGCAGGGGTAGACGGAATCGTGGTACATGAAAGAGAAGAACTCCGGTGTGCGATCGAGAATGCCATGGAGGATAAAGATGTAGGTGTGATTCTGTTGACGGAGAAATTCGGAAGAGAATTCCCGGACCTGATTGACGAGATCAAGCTGGAGCGGACAATGCCGCTTCTGATCGAGATTCCTGACAGACACGGGACCGGACGTAAGAAAGATTTTATCACGTCGTATGTAAATGAAGCGATAGGGTTGAAATTATAGACAGGAAGAAGGTGGCACATTTGACAAACGAAGAAAAGATCACGCATATCCGCACGGCAGCGATGGAAGAGGCAAGAGCGGAGGCGAATGCGATCATAAAGCAGCATGAGGATGCGCTGAGAAGTGTGTTCGAGCAGCACTGGATCGAAGCCAGACGGCAGTCGGAGACGAGAGTGCGTGCGGAGAGTGTGACTGCAAAACAGCAGCTGAATATGGCGATGTCAAAGGCGCAGCTTGAATTAAAACGTGAGATGGGTAAGATACAGACAGAACTTAAGACAGAACTGTTCGAAGAAGTACAGTTAAAGCTTCTGGCATTTATGAGAACAGAAGAGTATAAAGAGGTTCTGATCCGTTATATAGAGAAAGCAGCACAATTTGCATCCGGGATGGCGATGACGATCTATATCAATCCGTCCGATGCAGATAAGAAGACATATCTGGAGGAGCGCACGGGAATGACGCTGACGATCAGCAAAGTGGATTTCATCGGCGGTGTGCGTGCGGTTGTGCCTGAGAAGAATGTTCTGGTGGATTATGCATTCAAAGGGGCACTGGAAAATGAATACCAGAAATTCCGGTTCCGGGGAGGTGTAAAGGGTGAGTAGCGGAAAGACAGAAAAGATATATGGCATCAACGGCCCGGTCATTTACCTGAAAGGGAAGACGGATTTTAAGATGTCGGAAATGGTCCATGTGGGAGAGGAAAAGCTGGTTGGCGAAGTTATTTCCCTGGATAAGGACCGGACGACGGTACAGGTGTATGAGGAGACTTCCGGACTGCATCCGGGAGAACTTGTGGAAGGTACGGGAGCGGCAGTGTCGGTTACGCTGGCACCCGGTATCCTGAATAATATCTTTGACGGTATTGAGAGACCGCTGGAGCGGATCGCTGACAAGGGCGGGGCATTTATCACCCGTGGTGTCAGTGTGGATGCACTGGACCGCCAGAAGCTCTGGGAGACGCATATCACAGTGACGGAAGGCGATATGGTACAGGGTGGAACGATCATTGCGGAAGTGCCGGAGACGCGGGCTATCGTGCACAAATGTATGGTGCCTCCGGGAGTGGAAGGAACTGTTATATCTGTGGTTCCGGATGGTGAATATACGATTGATGAGACGCTGGTTACGATTGAACTGCTCAGTGGAGAAAAACGGGAACTTTCGATGACACAGCACTGGCCGATCCGTGTACCGAGACCGGTGAGCCGGAGATTCCCGGCAAGTGTGCCGCTGGTAACAGGACAGCGAATTCTGGATACGATGTTCCCGATTGCAAAAGGTGGAACGGCTGCGATCCCGGGAGGATTCGGAACGGGTAAGACGATGACCCAGCATCAGATCGCAAAATGGTCGGATGCGGATATTATCATATATATTGGATGTGGCGAGCGTGGAAATGAGATGACGCAGGTTCTGGAAGAGTTTTCGGAGCTGGTCGATCCGAAATCAGGAAATCCTTTGATGGACAGAACGACGCTGATCGCCAATACCTCGAACATGCCGGTGGCTGCCCGCGAGGCATCCATTTATACCGGACTTACACTGGCGGAATATTACCGTGACATGGGTTATGATGTGGCGATCATGGCGGACTCGACATCCCGATGGGCAGAGGCACTGCGTGAGCTGTCCGGACGACTGGAAGAGATGCCGGCGGAGGAAGGGTTCCCGGCATATCTGGCATCGAGACTGTCGGCATTCTATGAAAGAGCCGGCATGATGCAGACATTAAATGGTGCAACCGGATCTGTCTCTATTATCGGAGCGGTGTCTCCGCAGGGGGGAGATTTCTCCGAGCCGGTTACGCAGAATACGAAGCGTTTCGTGCGCTGCTTCTGGGGACTGGATAAATCCCTGGCGTATGCGAGACATTTCCCTGCGATCCACTGGCTGACGAGTTACAGTGAATATCTGAATGACTTAAGCGGCTGGTATTCGGATCATGTGTCGCCGAAATTTGTTGATTACAGGAACCGTCTGATGGCGATTCTGAACCAGGAGAGCAGTCTGATGGAGATTGTAAAACTGATCGGCGGGGATGTGCTTCCGGATGATCAGAAACTGATCCTGGAGATCGCAAAGGTGATCCGTCTGGGATTCCTGCAGCAGAATGCATTTCATAAGGATGATACATGCGTATCGCTGGAGAAGCAGTTCAAGATGATGGACGTGATCCTGTATCTGTATAAGACCAGCAGGAAACTGGTGGCAATGGGAATGCCGATGTCGGTACTGAAGGCGGAAGGTATATTTGAAAAGGTCATTGCGATCAAGTATGATGTGCCGAATGACAACCTGCAGTTACTGGATCTGTATAAATTAGACATTGATGACTTCTATAACCGCGTCATCGAGAAGAATGCGTAAAGGGAGGGACGTAAGATGGCAATAGAATATCTTGGACTGAGCAGTATAAATGGCCCTCTCGTCGTGCTGGAAGGCGTGGAAAATGCATTTTACGATGAGATCGTAGAATTTATTGTAGATCATAATACGAGGAAAATGGGGCGTATCGTAGAGCTGGATGAAGACAAGGCTGTGATCCAGGTATTTGAAGGGACAGAAAATATGTCACTGGATAATACCCATACAAGACTTACGGGACATCCGATGGAAGTTACTGCATCGGAGGAAATGCTGGGACGTACATTTAACGGAATCGGGGAAGCAATCGATGGACTTGGTCCGATTGCAGATGCAGAAAAAAGGGATGTAAACGGACTTCCGTTGAATCCTGTCAGACGGGAGTATCCACGAAACTATATCCGTACCGGAATCTCGGCGATTGACGGTCTGACGACACTGATCCGCGGGCAGAAGCTTCCGATATTCTCGGGAAACGGATTGCCGCATGACCAGCTCGCGGCACAGATCGTAAAGCAGGCTTCACTTGGAGACGATTCGGATGAACAGTTTGCGGTTGTATTCGGTGCGATGGGAGTCAAGCATGACGTGGCAGAATTCTTCCGTAAGACATTTGAGGAAAGCGGTGTGGCAGATCATGTGTGTATGTTCCTGAATCTGGCAAATGATCCGGTGGTGGAGCGTCTGATCACGCCGAAGGTTGCGCTGACGGTAGCGGAATATCTGGCATTTGAGAAAAATATGCACATTCTGGTTATCCTGACGGATATGACTTCTTTTGCGGAAGCCATGCGTGAAGTGTCTTCTTCCCGTGGCGAGATTCCGTCAAGAAAAGGATATCCGGGATATTTATACAGTGAACTGGCCACGATCTATGAACGTGCCGGTATTGTGGACGGGGCAAATGGTTCCGTAACGCAGCTTCCGATCCTGACCATGCCGAATGATGATATTACACATCCGATCCCTGACCTTACCGGATATATCACAGAAGGACAGATCGTACTAGACCGTAATCTGCACGGGCAGGCAGTCTATCCGCCGATCAGTATCCTGCCATCGCTGTCACGACTGATGAAGGACGGCATCGGAAAAGGATATACCAGGGAAGATCATCAGGATCTTGCGAACCAGTTATTCTCTGCCTATGCAAAGGTTGGAGAGGCGAGAAATCTGGCTTCGGTTATCGGAGAAGATGAATTGTCACCAATCGATAAACAGTATCTGAAGTTCGGTGAAGAATTCGAGAGACGCTATATTGGCCAGGGACCGGCGGAGAACCGGACGATGATGGAGACTTTGGATCTTGGATGGGAACTGCTTGGACTTCTGCCGAAGGAAGAACTGGACCGTATTGATACGAAGCTGATTGAGAAGTATTGGAAGGATACGAAAGAGACATTGGAGACAGAAGAGTAGGAGGGATGCATATGGATCCGAGAGAATTTCCTACCAAAGGAAATCTGATGCTTGCAAAGAATTCTCTGATGCTTGCACGTCAGGGGTATGACTTGATGGATAAAAAGCGGAATATTCTTCTGAAAGAGCTGATGGGACTGATCGATGAGGCGAAAGACATTCAGGAAGAGATCGATGCAACCTTTACAAAAGCATATGCCTGCCTGCAGCGTGCTAATATCGAACACGGGATCAGTAAAGTCCAGGAACTGGCATTTACTGTTCCAATCGAGGATTCGCTGAAGATGCAGACCAGAAGCATCATGGGAACGGAGATTCCGCACATCAAGTATGATGCGAAGCAGAATGATCTGACGTATTCGTTCAGCACGACACACGAGTCGGTGGATATTGCAAGAGAAGCTTTCCGGGAAGTGAAGGAACTTACGATCAAGCTGGCTGAGGTGGAGAACTCGGCGTACCGTCTGGCCGCAAATATCAAGAAGACACAGAAGCGGGCGAATGCGCTTAAGAATATTACGATACCGATGTATACGAATCTGGTGCATACGATCAGTAATGCGCTGGAGGAGAAGGAAAGAGAAGAATTTACACGGTTGAAGGTGATAAAGAGGATGAAAATGTAGATAAAATGTAAAATGAGCCGGTAGATTTCCGAAAAGCTCCCGGTTCATTTTAACGACAAATTTTGCAGAGTAATTCCACTTATCCCCAACAAAAGAGGAGTTATCCACGGGAAACTGTGGATAACTCCTCTTTTGTCTGATAATTTCAATGCATGAATCGACATAGAATGACAACGATTATAATGAACGGGATTTTTCTGTACTTACATTAATGCATTCGATTACAGCACCACGCATGCCGGCTTTTTCAAGAGCCTCGCAGCCTTCGATGGTTGTTCCGCCAGGGGATGTGACCATGTCTTTTAATTCACCCGGATGTCGAGTGCGCCATAAAGAATGGCACCGCCCATATTGCCACATCCGATAATTCCGATTTTTTTTGTGATCATAATAATTCCTCCTAGTTTGGTCATGAGATGTTTTAGAGCAGATATTTATAAAGTGTACAGTATGCAATGACAGGAGCTTTAAGGAGTCAGCTTGTGCAGTTCCCATGCTTTTTCGATACTTCCCGGAGTTTCCATCAATAATTTCGTTCCTTCTGCCATACATCTCGCAACGTAGAACATACCTTTCTGTCCGATAGTCATACCGGCCTGTCTGGCAGCAGCCCAGTGATGAAGCGGGGTACCTTTACACATCGTAGCGGCACTTAAGGTGATCAACGGGACGGTGTGGCTGACCTGTGAAGCGTCCGTGCCGATAGCGATCGGAACCGGTTCATCTTCAAGCGGTTCCAGGCCGGAGAATAGTGTCCCGTCATTGATGAGTCCGGCTTCTTCTGTGATCTGCTTTGCAAAATCCAGCTCTTCCGGTGTATAAGCCGGTGTCGGAACTCTGGTCATAGCATCGTAATATAATTCTGTCAGTACCCGGTTAACTTTCATCTCACTGCAGCTTGCGACCAGTTCGATATCGACGGTGGTGTCTGTCATAAGAGCGGCACCTCTGGCGCAGTTGTCTACACGTTCGCTTGCATCTTCGGTGCGGGAACGTAAGTAGGAGCGGATGAAATAATTTGTCTTTGCGATATCCGGAACAACATTTGCCGGAAGACCGTTATCAATGTAGGCATAATGCATACGGACATCTCCCGGTACGTGTTCACGGAGATAATTGACGCCTACATTCATGAGTTCGGCGGCATCCAGGGCGCTGCGGCCTTTTTCCGGTGCTTTGGCAGCATGGGAACTAAGTCCGTGGAATGTGTAGTTCTTAATGTCCTGTGCCTGCCAGATATCGTTGCTGACACGGTTGCGGTCGAATGGATGCCAGGTAATAGCAACATCGAGGTCATCAAAGACTCCCTGATCGTTCATCACGATCTTGCCGGACATGATCTCTTCGGCCGGGCAGCCATAGACGCAGATCGTTCCGGCTGCACCGGTTGTTTCCATATCGGCTTTTAATGCACATGCCGCTGCGGCAACGGCTGTTCCAAGCAGGTTGTGCCCGCAGGCGTGTCCGACACCTGCCAGAGCATCGTACTCGGCCAGGAATCCGAGGATTGGTTTTCCGCCTCCCCAGACTGCGGTAAATGCGGTGTCGATACCGGCTGTTTTCCATGTTATTTTAAATCCCTGGCTTTCCAGATAATCTGCCAGGCATTTGGAAGAAAGTGTCTCCTGATATGCAAGTTCCGGGTGATGGAAAATGTAATCAGCGGTATTCACCAGTTCTTCCTGATGATCGTCGAGCCAGCGGGCAATGATATTGTCAGGTGTATGTTCAGTTGTTAGTGTATTCAAAATATAGATACCTCCTCATAGAATCGGGTGTTTATCTATCATTTTAGCACAGGAAAACAGGATGTAAATAGATTTCATAGTTTTCTTATATGAAAAGTAAAAACTATTCAACCGGATAAAGACCGTTTAGTACATCCAGATATTCCTGTCCAAATGTATCTACATAATCAGTAAGTGCAAGTTTCACTGCCGTTTCTCCTTTTTCACCAAGATTATGGATCAGGGCCTGGCTGATAGTATATTTCAAATGTGCCGTATGGAAATTAAAATCTTTCATACAGGAAGTTCCAAGCTCGGTCTTTTTCTCCGCCAGTTCTTTTACCTCTTTCTGCGAGAGCGGATGTCCCCAGTCGAATTCGCAACGATCACCGCCCCAGCTCATAGATGTGGCAGTCGGGGTACAGACGAAGTCGGAACGGAAACCCTGGTAAACGGCATTGTCTACATTGACGCAATAATATTTCCCGTATTCGGTAATATTATGCTTTTTCCATGCTTCACACCAGGCACATTTGGCAATGTAAGTCTGAAGTGTCGGTTCGGTGCGAAGTGTTCCGAAGTCCATTTGTCCGGCGTAATCCGGTTTCCATTCACCGTATGCCTGATTGGTCATTGTGGTAAGCTCATCCCCGTGAGCGAGTGCATTTGCCGCCATACGGGCACCTCGCTCATTGCCGTATGTAGTCATTCCGGCAAGGATAGCTTCTTTGCCGGCGTCACCGCATAATTCAATTGCATGTTTGGCGAGAAATGCGAACATCATGGCGTGATGTTCGATTTTGCAGCTGACAGGACAGACTTTATTTTCATTTTCACTCATATTAAAAACTCCTTTCGACATTTGTAAGTGATAATCTATTTATTACAATACTACATTGTAGTGAAAAAGTCTCGAGAAAAGGCTTGATAAAAAGGAAAAAAGCGGTATGATAGTAAAAAAGGAAAAGCAATTACTTAAAAGTGAGAATAAAGTTGAAAATTAGAGAGGAAAAAAGTATGAGCAGGAAAAAGTTAAAAAATAGAAGACGAAAAGATCGTGCACAGAGAAAGATTCTGATTGCAGCAGTCTGCATAGCAGCAGTGATCATAGGTGTGGGAATCGGCGGGCATGTTATAAAAAAGAATGCCGGTAAAACGATGACAACGGCCGAGACGGAAAGTAAAAAGGCAGTATCAAAGAAAAAAGCAACTGCAAAAAAACTTACGATCAATGAGAATGAAACTGATGCATCCAATAAAGAAAATCAAGGCCAAAAAGATCAGGCAGATGACAGAAGTGAATTTGCAGTTCAACCAGGAAGAAAAGTGGGTACAACAGAACAATCGGATGAAAAAGTTGTCTATCTGACGTTGGATGACGGACCGTCTAAGAATACGCAGGCGGTGCTGGACATTTTGGATAAATACAATGCGAAAGCAACGTTTTTTGTTACAGGAGCCATGCCGGAATATAAAGATATGATCAAAAAGGCTTATGATAAAGGACATACGATCGGAATGCATACATATTCTCATGATTACGCAAAGGTGTATGCATCTGTTGATGCATATTTTCAGGATCTTGACCAGATTGGACAGCTTGTAAAAGAAGAGATCGGCTATGTTCCGTGTTTTATCAGATTTCCGGGAGGATCTTCGAATACCATATCTGCAAGTTACACGAAGGGAATTATGACAACGCTTACGCAGGAGGTTCAGGCAAGAGGATATCAATATTATGACTGGAATGGAAGTTCGGGAGACGGGGCCGTGAGAACAACGGAACAGCTTGTGGATCAGGCAACCAGTTTCCATGACAATAATATCATCCTGCTGTCACATGATTCCGAGACAAAAGATACAACTGTGGAAGCGTTGCCGAAAATTATTGAATATTATCAGTCACAGGGATATGTGTTCAAAGCATTGGATCTTAACAGCTATGTTGCACATCATGGTGTGAATAATTAATTATATATGTAGGGAAATGTGTTGATGGTTGTTGTACTTATGCTGAATAGAATAACGGAAGATCTGGCGGAAAACATGTAAATACAAAGAAGAAAAATGATGTTATCAACCAGAGTGAGACTACAAAGCCAGGTTCTGTCTTGTGAGGAGAACGGGTCTTGCCGGAAATATATTCAGACATTCCAAATGAAAATATTACACTGGAATAAAAAAGCAGGATGTCTAAGATCAGGAAATTCCGGCCGAGAATCCCGGAATATGTGTAAAAAACAGAAACAGTAAAAAACATTCCGAGAAGCACACCCAGATACCGACAGTAAAAGAACGGTAAAACAACCGGATGCAGAGACAGATATTCCCATATGCTTACGAATAAAAAAGGAAAATATAAAAGTTTCAAATGTTCCCACACGGATTCATTAACCGGGCAGAAAAGTGCAATGATTGGAGACTGCCCGGATAAAAAATACAGGAAATGATTCAGTGTTCCGAGAAAGGCAGCGACCAGGACAAAATGCAGAGCTGTGCCTTGAATGCAGGAGATAATCTCTGTGCAGACAGTATGAAAGATTTTTTTGAAATTGGTTGTAACATAATGGATAATATGGTTCATAAATTCAACCCCCATATCAATATATGAGAGCTGTGAAAAAAATATGAAAAAAATAAAAAAAGTACTTGCATTTTTTAAAACCTTATTATATAATTAATCTTGTCGTTACGGAAAGCGTGACACAGAAAATTAAAAATGCGCGATTAGCTCAGTTGGTAGAGCACCTGACTCTTAATCAGGGTGTCCAGGGTT
>ERZ838399.1373-NODE-1373-length-23013-cov-3.615907_pt1 | contig 23013 bp, 17 predicted proteins | sample MGYA00519683_ERZ838399 | MGnify/ENA primary metagenome ERZ838399 (study PRJEB31850, sample SAMEA3708833) | human gut metagenome | biome: human gut; feature: human-associated habitat; material: faeces | place: China | collected 2014 ...
ATACAATGAGCAAGCTCAAGTATTGTCAATTATTTTTTATGGCTGAACTGTTACAAATTTATTAAAAAAATAACAAAAACGGTTGTCAAATCGTATAATTTAAGGTATAATTTAATTGATATTAAAATACTTTAGTAAAAGGTAAAATTAAAAATAAAAATAAAGGAAAAGGAGAAAACAAATGGCAGAAAACAAAGAACTTAAGTACAATGAACCGTGGATATTGCAGAGAGCAGATCCATTTGTATGCAAAAAGGATGGCTGGTATTATTTTACGGCATCTATTCCAAGTTATGACTGTATCGCACTCAGACGCTCAAAAACTCTTGACGGTCTTAAAGATGCGGAGGAAGTTGTAGTATGGAAAAAGCATGAGAGTGGAATTATGAGCAAACATATATGGGCTCCGGAGCTTCATTATCTTTTCGGAAAGTGGTATATCTATTTTGCGGCAGGAGAAGCAGAAAATATTTGGAATATTCGTCCATATGTGCTTGAGTGTCAGGGTGATGATCCTATAAATGATGAATGGATAGAGAGAGGAAAAATGCAAAGAGCAGATGATGATATATTCTCATTTGAAGCATTTTCACTTGATGCTACTATCTTTGAAAACAAAGGAAAATATTATTATGTATGGGCTGAAAAAGTAAGCGTAGGTCCACAGATTTCTAATCTTTACATTGCTGAGATGGAGTCGGGATATAAGCTTAAGACGGTTCAGGTACTTCTTACAACACCTGATTATGACTGGGAGCGTCATGGTTTCTGGGTAAATGAGGGACCGGCAGTCATCAAGCATGACGGAAAGATTTTCCTTACATATTCAGCAAGTGACACAGGTATAAATTATTGTATGGGTATGCTTACGGCTGATGAAAATTCAGATGTACTCGATCCATTATCATGGAAGAAAGAGAGATACCCGGTTCTCAAGACCAATGAAGAACTTGAGATATACGGACCGGGACATAACTCATTTACAGTAGATGAGGACGGAAACGATGTTATGGTATATCATGCAAGAAAAGAAGCTGAGATAGAGGGAGATCCTCTTTACAATCCTAACAGACACGCAATGCTTATGAAGCTTCGCTGGGACGAGGATGGAAGACCAGTATTTTCTTACAAAGACTGATGGAGGAGCAATATGGCAAAACTTGTAATTAATGAAAACAAAGAATTAAGTACGATCGAACCTGAAATTTACGGTCATTTTTCAGAGCACCTCGGAAGATGTATCTATGAGGGAATTTATGTAGGAGAAAATTCTGACATACCTAATGTAAACGGTATGCGTACAGATGTAGTTGAGGCATTAAAGGAACTTAAAGTGCCAATGCTTCGCTGGCCCGGCGGATGCTTTGCGGATGAGTATCATTGGAAAGATGGTATCGGACCAAAAGAGACGAGAAAGAAAATGATAAATACCCACTGGGGCGGGGTTGTTGAGGACAACAGCTTCGGAACACATGAGTTTATGGAACTTTGCCGTCAGTTAGGCTGCAAGACTTATGTAAATGGAAATCTCGGAAGCGGAACGGTACAGGAAATGTCAGAATGGGTTGAATATATGACATTTAATGGTATATCACCTATGGCAGATCTCAGAAAAGAGAATGGACATGAGGAGCCGTGGAATGTTGATTTCTTTGGTGTCGGCAATGAAAACTGGGGCTGTGGCGGAAATATGACTCCTGAGTTTTATGCAAATGAGTACCGCCGTTATCAGACATATGTTAGAAACTATGACCCTGAAAAACCTATAAAGAAAGTCTGCTGTGGTGCAAATGTCGATGATTATTTCTGGACTGAGGGTGTTATGAAGACCTGTTTCAGCCATGCAGAGTGGGCACATGGATTTATGGATTATCTCTCACTTCATTATTATGTGCATCCGGAAGGATGGGAGATAAAGGGAAGTTCAACGGACTTTGACGGTGATGTATGGTATAAGACGCTTAACAAGGCACTTCATATGGATGAGCTTATAACAAGACATGGAACTATTATGGATAAGTATGACCCTGAGAAAAAAGTAGGAATGTGTGTTGATGAGTGGGGTGCATGGTACACTTGTGAGCCTGGAACAAATCCGGGATTTTTGTATCAGCAGAACACTGTAAGGGATGCCCTTATTGCAGGAATTACGCTTAATATATTTAATAAGCACAGTGACAGGGTAAAGATAGCAGCACTTGCACAGATGGTAAATGTACTCCAGTCAGTGCTTCTTACAGAGGGCGACAAGATGATAAAGACACCTACATATCATGTAATGCATATGTATAGACATCATCAGGGAGCAAAACTTCTTGAGAGCAGTGTGACAGGAATAGACGAGATTGGTCCTGATGAGTGGAAGGTGCCAAAAGTAACAGAGTCAGTATCAAAAGATAAAGACGGAGTTATCACTATCACACTCAACAACCTCTCAATAGAAGCGGCAGAGGAAGTGGAGATACAGCTTTCAAACGGTGAGTACAAAGTGGCAGAGTCACGCATAGTAACAAACAGTGATATGCACGCTCACAATACATTTGAAGCACCTGAGGAAGTAGTAGAAAAAGACTTTGCTGATTATGAAGTTAAAAACGGAAATATCGTAGCAAAGCTTCCGGCAAATTCGGTAGTAGAGATAAGAGTACAGAAATAAATTAAAAATAAACGAAATCAGGTCATGCCTCGCAGTAAACTGTGGGGCATGACCTGACTTATATAATGAGGGTTATTATGGCACATATATGTAAAAAATGTTTTCTTCGTGAAATGGCAGAAGAAGATGCAAAAATGATAGAAAAATATAAAAAAGGTATAAAAGAGACAGACCGTGTATCAGATAAAAAATACGAGGAGAGGCTGGCAGTCTGCAAAGAATGTGATCTGCTTAATGCTGGGACTTGTGGTGCTTGCGGATGTTATGTAGAGCTTAGGGCTGCGGCGAAAGTGGGGAGATGTCCGCATAAATTTTGGTAGGGGACTTTTTCTTGGGGGAGTGACGACAAACAGGGCTTATATATGTTTTTAGGCGGCACGCTTGCGCTATAACAAACACGCAGCGGTACTAACGCACCTAAATACGGTGCGCAAGTGCCGGCGAGTTTGAAATGCCGCTTGCTAAACATATATAAGTCCTGTTTATCTGTACATCGAGGTATGTAAAAGAAAAAATCAGAAAAAGGTAATTATTTTACATATAAAGACCTCAACAAAGTAATAACGATAGTAATATACGAAAATTCACCCACAATCTGTAAATCGGAGAATTTAAAAGGTGCATATCTGCATAAGGGAAAGATGAAATTTGATACCGGACTTGATATGGAAATGTATCAGGAATGTTATATAATTGCACTTGACGAGTTTAAGAAAAGCGAATATTATTTAAGTAATGATATAGGAAATAATACAAGAAAAAATGTAAATGCGTGGCTGTCACTTCTTGTGACGGATGATATAGAAAAGATTGTGGAAATAATTTCTTAAATTTTTTAAAAGATGCATATAAAATATTTTTGGTGTTATATGTTGCAGCAGATACTTTTATAAAATTCCAAATTATAATTATTATAGCAAAGCTATGTGAGAGAATTATTAAAAATCATTCTCCCACACGGCTTTTGTATATTGATATAAAGCTATATTATTTTTTTGATATTACGCTCAAACATTTATATTATTCAAAGGTTTAGCAAAATCTCCTGAGCCATGTGTACATTTCTCCGGCACCTCTGTTGCCCCAGTTTGCATAAGGTACATATGTTATCTCTTTATAGCCAAGCTCTGCAGGTGTATCTGAGTAGAGTGCTTCGTCGTCATACTGTTCAGGATTTTTAATGGTCTTTCCGTGTGCTTTGATGACTGTTATTCCGCCAAGTGTATTCTCATCCCAATATTCGCTTATCGGCTTTGTTATATCTACCATGATTGATGAAATGTTTTCTCCGTTGTCTACCTGTTCTGCACAGTAAACAAGAGGACCTTTTTTGATGGCTGCCTTGCCTGCATCTGCACGAACTTTTGGATTTGCATATACAAAGTGTGCCGGCATTTCAAAGTTTATCTCTATATCAGTTCCACGCCATGCTGATGCTATGTCAGCTTTTGAGAGGACTGCATAACCGTTTTCAGTGCGGTAATCAGTTATGTCACTGCCGTTAATTTTTATTGTGAAATTATGTGCATATGAAGGTATTCTGATATAGAGTTTTTTATTTTCCTCGGAGTTCTCGGTTTTTACGGCTGCATCAGGAATATCTGATATTGATATGGAGATTTTTCCGTCAAATGGAAATTTTGTCTGTATATCAAGCTTTTTGTAGCCACCGAGTGCTGTTGTCTTATATTCACCGCCTGCAAACATATTTATAAAGAGTCCGTCATCACTCTGCATGAAAAGATATTCGCCTAGAGAACTCAATGTTCTTGCGATATTAGGAGGGCAGCACGCACAGCCGAACCATTTCTGTCGTACAGGTTTTACATGGTTTTTATCAGTTGCCGGAATACAGTTATCAGGCCATACTTCAAGCGGATTAACATAGAAGAAACTCTTTCCGTCCATTGCGATACCTGCAAGTACGGTATTCATAAGTGCGAGTTCCATTGTGTCTATATATTTACTGTTTCCGGTTATCTGAGCCATACGGCGGCAGAAGAGAGCAAGTCCTATTGAAGCACAGCTTTCCGAATAGTTTGTATCGTTTGGAAGGTCATAATCCGTAGTAAAGCGTTCCATTACTCCTGAACTTCCGATGCCGCCTGTTATATACATTCTCTTGTTGATAATATTGTTGTAGAGGTTTTCGCAGGCTTCAAAAAGTGACTCATCCTGATATTTCTGTGCTATATCAGCCATTGCACAGTAGAGATATGTGGCTCTTACGGCGTGTCCCTCTGCTGTTTTCTGTTTTCTTACAGGAAGATGGTTCTGACCATATTCGTTAATGTAAGGATTTGGGTCGTGCCATACATCTATGAAATCCTCGTTTTTGCTTTCATTAAACAGATAATTAGGTTCTGTACCTCGTCTGTCTACAAAATCTTTTGCCATGTCTGAGTATTTATCATCCCCCGTGACATCGGCGAGTTTCATAAGTGCAAGTTCTATTTCTTCGTGCCCCGGAACTGCATTTTTATATTTTTCAGTGTGGAATACTTCGCAGATAAGGTCTGCGTTTTTCTTCATTATGTTTAAAAATTTATCTTTTCCGGTTACCTCATAATAAGCTATCGCAGCTTCTATAAAATGTCCTGTGGTGTAAAGTTCATGTCCCTCTTTGAGGTTACAATACTGCTTGCCAGGATAGAAAAGTGGGTATTGATATAACCATTTTCCTGCTGTGCTTTTCCTACAAGGTCTATTGCATCATCAGCAAGTTTTTCAAGTGCCTCATTAGGTTCATAGGAGAGGGAGTAGGCAACGGCTTCAAGCCATTTGGCAAGGTCAGTATCCTGAAATACCCAGCCGTGAAATGTGCCTTCTTTAAGTCCGGCAGCAACTTTAAAGTTGTCGATACAATAGCTTGGCTCTGCGTCAGCTACTTCATCATTAAGTGCTTTCCACTGGTAAGGGATGATTTCTTTAGTGACAAGTCCGGTGTATTTGTTCCAGAAAAAATCATCAACATTAAGTGCTTTTAATGGCAGTAAGTTTAATTTTTTTGTTCTCATACTATTCCTCGTTTCCGGAGCATATAAGCTCCATAAATCGTTAATGACATATGCTGACAGCTATGGTTCAGTCGGCATATGTAAATATTGTGCTTAATATTAAAAAGATGTGTAAAACATAAAAATGCTACATATTTTAATATACATTAAAGTAATTTAATTATATCTAAAAATAGATTGAAAGACAAGTGTAAAATGTTATATTTAGTGTATTTATTTCACCTTGACGAAAAATGTTGATAAGTGTATTTTTTTGTGAAAATGTAAAAATCGTAACAGTTCAGCCTTGCATTTAATAAATTCATAAACCTGCCAGCAAGCTGTCAGCCGCTGCTATGCAGCTTATGTTTATTTCATTTATAAATGAAAGGCTATTCTACCCCAAAAAGATAATAAACAATAAAATAAGCAAGCTTATTTATTGCCAATTATCATTTTTGTGCTGAACTGTTACTGAAAATCTAAAACATTTTAGTTTTTGTTTGACTAATTTCGGTTTATTATGTATAATGTTTATGAAAAATGTTATATAATTTATAAAAAATTTGATTTTTTTTGTAAAAAACATTAAAAATTAGTCATATAATACATTGACTATTTTAGGAGTATATAAAATAAAAATGTAAGAGAATCATATAAAAAGAGTTGTTTTGTGATTTTGAGATGCGTAAGTTAGTGGTAAAATATTTTTTGCCTCTAATTTGATTTTATAAAAGATATCTAAGGGAAAAGAGGTTGAAAAATTGTTACATATAACATCATTGGACGACGGAATAGAAATATTCAAAGCACTTGGCTCCGATGTCAGAATACAGATATTAAATATATTGCTTGAAAACAGCAATATGAGTATGAAAGATCTGGCAGCAAGGCTGAATATAACAAATGGAGCACTTACGGGACATATCAAAAAACTTGAGAGCTGTGGACTTATTACAACATCGGCAGAGTCGGTAGTGCATGGCAATCAGAAGATATGCTCGGTTCACTGGGACAGGATAATAATTGACCTTGAAAAACAGGTTGAGGATGAGAATGTTTATAACACGGAAGTAAAGATAGGTCATTATTCAAACTATGATATTACACCTACATGTGGTCTTGCATCAAGCAAGGCACTTATCGGCGAGGTTGATGATGCAAGGTACTTTGAGCATCCTGACAGATACAATGCTGAGATACTCTGGTTTACAAATGGTTTTGTAGAGTATGTTATTCCAAATTTTATTCCTGGATTTCAGAAGATTACACAGATATCAATCACAATGGAGCTTAGTTCAGAAGCACCAGGAGTAAACAGTGACTGGCCGTCTGACATAGAGTTTTATCTTAATGATAAACCGCTGGGATGCTGGACATCACCTGGAGATTTTGGTGATGTTAAAGGTCTTTTCACACCGACATGGTGGCCTGAAAACTGGAATCAGTACGGACTTTTAAAACTTCTTGTTATAAACAGAAAAGGCACATTTATAGATGGTCTTAAGATTTCGGATGTTACGATAAATGATTTTAATTTTGATTACAGAAGCAATATAAGATTTAAACTCGGTGTGGATGAAAATGCCACGCATAAGGGTGGTCTAACATTGTTTGGAAAGTCATTTGGAAATTATGGCCAGGATATTAATGTAGCCATAAGCTATACACCTATGACAGAGGATGAGATTTAAATATAACATAAAAGTAAAACAGAACTGTTTAACAGTTCTGTTTTATTTGTTTTTTGCTGCAATAAAAAATCCCACGGAATTTTACTGTTTCTAAAATTCCGTGGGATTAAATCATATTAATATGGCAGTTTGTCCGGTCGGACAATAGTTATTTTTATTGTATAGCAAAACGCTGGTTTTGCTATTTTTTAATGGCTGAACTTTGATAGCTGATTACTTAACTGTTACTTTATATGTAACCTTGTATTTGCCTATCTTTGCTGTTATAACAGCTTTACCTTTCTTCTTTGCAGTAACTTTACCTGAATTATTAACTGCAAGTACGGCAGGTTTGTTTGATGACCATTTCACATTTGATAACTTAACACCATAGCCTTTTACTTTGAATTTAGCTGTTTTCTTTACTTTAAGAGAAGCCCTTTTGCTTGTGAACTTGATATAAGCTTTCTTGACTGTAAATGTTTTTGTGAGTGTCTTTGTCTTGTCACCTGAAGTTATTGTTGCAGTAACAGTAGTAGTACCGGCTTTTTTAGCTGTGAGAATACCATTTGCTGTTTCAGCAACACCCGGATTTGAAGAGGTGTATGTAACTTCTTTTGTAATGCTTGGTGATGCTGAAACAGAAAGCTTAGCTGTTTTACCGGTATTTCCGCCTGTATAGAGAGTAGTTGCTGATGCATTAAACTTCAATGTCGGATATGCAGTAGATTCTTCTTTATATTTTTCTTTTATGTTTTTGTCAGAAAGTGCAGTTGAATAAAATTCAATATTGTCAAACTGTGCGTTCTGTACATCTTCAAGGTACGACATAATACCGCTTCCTATACGGACATCATCAATATCGGATAATTTGTTATCTGAAAGTGCATTTGAAAGAGAAACTTCCTGATTTGCACTTAAATCACCGTCAATATATGTTTTAACACCATCTTTAGAGACTGTATAAACAACATGACTCCATCTGCCTGAGATAAATGATGTCTGGTAACTTCCTTTTGCTGTTCCTTCCAAGCTTGCAAAGTCTGCGTAAACGCTTGAATGGAGTGCCGTGTATGGATAGCAGTTACGGTTCTTTGATGATTTTGCTTCAAATAATGCAGTTGCATCTGTAGTTTCTGAATTAACTTTTACCCACATTCCAACAGTAAAACCTGATTCATCAATGTTTTTAAATAGGTCGGAAGGAAGTGATAAATAGTTTTCATTACTCTTTGTATTTTTTATAGTAAGAACATTACCGTACCAGTTATCTTTGCTTACTTTTGCATTGCCGATAAGTGTTGCTGCAGCACTATTTTTTCCGCTGTTTGCTACTGATTTTTCACTTACGGATTCAAAGTCATATTTATAATCAGGTATAAGTGATGAAGCAAGAACTGTTGTTTTGTATGTTTTTGTAACAGTTTCATTTCCTGATTTTATAGTGGCAGTGAGTGTAACTTCTGTATCATTTTCAGGTCTTGTAACTTTTCCGTCATTTGCGATAATGTCAGCGTTGCTTGAAGACCATGTGATAGTTGAGCTATTAAATCCTTCTGTAGGAAGTGTGATGTCAGAAGTTGTCTTTGATATTACAGGACGGTCTGCATCAAGGTTTCCTGCTGCTCTTTCAAGGATTTCTTTGTCCGTGTACTTATAAGCATCTTTTTTTACACCCCAGACAGACTGGTTATTTGTTCCGATTGCCGTAAATGTCATAACTTTTTTGCAATCAGATGATTCATCATGCTGAAGGAAGAATACACCGCTGTAAGTTACTTTGTTTATAACAGCGTTCATATAATATGTGCCGTCTTTTGCTGTCCATGTACCTGTTACATCACCTGAAATGGTACCGTCTGCATTTAACTTTATCGACTGGGTCTTAGCAGTTGCAACACCCGATTTACCGTGGTTTACAAATTCGTATTCGCCGACTATATCATCTTTGGCATAACCTGTCTTTGAAATCTTATCACCTTTGTTTTCAAAAGGAGCAGTAACAGGCCAGCCTTCTTCATTCTGGAACTGCTGGTGAACTCTTACTTCGTGATAATCATCGCTGTCAGAAAATCTTGTGTGGTAGATAAGATACATCTGACCGTCATCATCTATCATTGCTGAGTTGTGCCCCTCGGCTTTGTAATACTTATCAAGGCATGAGAACTTGTATGTTCCCATAACTTTTATACCTACATCATTGTGGTCTTTGCCGTTTGATACATACATATTTGCGTTATTGCCTGCTGCATCGACGAAAGGTCCGTCAGGATTTTTTGAGCGGAAAAGTCTCATGTTATATCCGCCGTCAACACCAAGCCAGTCATATGACATATATAAATAGAAGTAATCCGTTTTTTCATCGTAGAGTATGAAAGGACCCTCACCTGAAGTTGCCTTACCGCCGGCAATTCTTGTACCGAAATACTGGTCTACCTGAAGTCCGTCATCTCTTGTATATGTCTTGCCGGGATATTTTGCCTTGCCGGTAGCAGGGTCAATCTCAAGTGTGAATATACCGCCTGACCATGAACCGTAAGTCATCCACATCTTTCCAGATTTATCATAGTAGATTTCAGGATCGATTGCATTAGGAGCATAAGAATTGTTATAAGAGTCTCCTGATGACCATGTTGTATCATATTTTTCGATCTGACCGCTCTTTATAAGGTCTGGAATATTTGTGTTTGTATAACTTGTATCTTTAGAACCCTCGAAAGCCGGTTTATTCTTTGTGAAACCTGAGTAGATAAGAGTATCGACACAAGTGAAAGGTCCTTCAATGCTCTGTGAGACACCAAAAGCAATGACTGAACGCACTGCTGTTGAACTTGTGCAGAAGTAGATCATATATGCACCTTTTGTACCGTCAGTGTTTATATAATCAGGATTCCAGAAAACATCAGGAGCCCATACATTATAAAAAGAAGCATCTTCATCATGGTCACCTGCCCACTTAAATGGCTTTTTAAGGTTTTCAGGCATATTTCCGAAAACAAAGTTGTTTGTTGCACTGGTTGAATCACCTGCATTAAGATCGTTTGAAAGCTTTGTCCAGTTTACAAGGTCAGTTGATTTTGCTGCAGCAGTGTGTGAACCATATACATAATATGTACCGTCACTTGATTTTGTGATAGATGGGTCATGCACGGAAACTCTCGTAGGAGAAGTCGTTACATGAGTTACGCTTGCAGCTTTTGCAACAGATTCATTATTAAATAAGAAAAGACTTGGTAATGAAGTCGTTGCAGTTGACAAAGCAAGTGCTGTCGAAAGTACGATGGCACCAGCCCGCTTAAAGTTTTTCTTCATAGTGTTACCTCCGAAAATTTGTTTTTTGTATATAGTTATTTCATATAAAAGAATAACATATTATGTACCAATTTACAACAAAAATACTATTTTATTTTGAAAAAAACTAAAATAATTGTGTCAAAAATATGTAAAATGCATAAAAAACCTAAAAAAATCCATCTTTTATATTGCAAGTTTTGCATAAATTGTATATAATATTAAACAAATTATAAAATAATTTTTGTTTTGCTAAAAATTATAAAATAACAAATTTCTTGGGAGGAGAACACAGTATGAGAAAGACAAAATTATTTGCAAGCATACTTGCACTCAGCCTTGTTGCTACATCTGTTCCTGCGGTAAACAGTTTTTCAGGTTCAGACAAAGCAGAAGCATCTGAGACGGAAGTGTCTGTAACATCAGGCAGCAGTATAGTTAAAGAACCGCTCGGAGAGGGTGAAGTTGAAGTGGCAAAGAGCCAGTACACAAATCCTATAGGCGGATATGACAACAATGGCAAACTTACATATGGCGGTGACCCGTCAGCTATGGTAGACGGAGATACGGTCTATCTTTATACGGGACATGATGTGTCAACAGATCAGGAAGTAAACGATAAAGTATATGATATTGACGGCTGGATCTGCTATTCTACAAAGGATCTTGTTAATTGGAAATATGAGGGCGAGATAATGAGTGCCAAAGATATTTCATGGGCAACAGGAAGCACATCGGCTTGGGCAGCTCAGACTGTTAAGCACAATGGAAAATATTATTTCTACTATTGCACATGGGATGCGACATCAGGTAATGGACAGCAGTCTATCGGTGTTGCCGTATCAGACAGTCCTACAGGACCGTTTAAGGATTTAGGAAAGCCTGTTGTGAGCGGTAAGGTTACTGATTTTGGTACTGAGTCAAGCACATGGAATGACATCGATCCTACAGTATGGATTGAAAAAGATGACAAGGGCGAGGAGCACCGTTATCTTGCATGGGGAAATGGAAATTATTATATCTGTGAGTTAAATGATGATATGATTTCGGTAAAAGACCAGAATGGTGATGGAAAGATTACAGGCGGCACATCAACAAAGACTGCTGATGTTATCCAGAAAACATCAGTTACTTCATATACTGAAGCACCATGGCTTTACAGAAGACAGGATGCAAATGGCAATTACTATGGAAAGTATTATCTCTTCTATGCTTCAGGATGGAGAGAGGGAATGTCATATGCAACCACCGATGATTTATTAAATGGCGAGTGGTCAGAGGGAAAAGAAATCGCAAGACCAAATGTCACATCAAACACAAATCACATGGCAGTTATCGATTTTAAGGGAAAGACATATTTTATCTATCACAATGGTGCACTTGCAGGTGGAAACGGATACCGCAGAGTTGCAAATATCACTGAACTTAAGTTTAATGAAGACGGAAGTATTGATGAAGTACCTGAGACAACAGCAGGCATAGCAGGAACTACTACAAAGATTTACACAAAGGCGGGTGCAGGTGTTCTTGCACATGAAAATTTCCTTAATTCATTTGATGATGCAGATTATCCTTATGAAAATGTTTATGTAGGTGCTATGGGATATTCTGATGTAAAAGATGCACAGTGGGTACTCACAGACGGTAAGTCTGACAAGACAAAATCAGCATATGTGTCAATCCAGTCTGAAAATAAATCAGGACTTTATCTTACTGTAAATGATAATGGTAAGGTTACACTTAACCAGGATTCAACAGGTACTGATGAGATGGCAAAAAGACAGACATTCAGAAGTGTAAAGGCACTTGACGGCTCTGAGGACGGAGTTTCATTTGAGAGTGTTTACAAGCCGGGACAGTATCTTACAATAGTAAATAATGCACTTAAGATAACAGAAGGCACAGACAAGGCAGCCGCAACATTTGTTGTAGGTGAGAACAGTGAAACACCGGTACTTCGCGGTATCAGCCTTACGGCAGGAACAAATGTCATAACACAGGGACAGAAGATAAGTAAGATTAATTTCTCAAATGTAAAGGCAATCTACTCTAATGAGACACAGAAAACATTGGCTGCATCTGATTACAAAGTTGATTATTCAAAAGTCAATGCAAATAAAACAGGAACGCAGTATGCAACTGTATCTTATACAGAGGGTGACATAACAAAGACTGTTTCAGTGGGTGTGACAGTAATGCCAAAACTTAAAGCTGTTACAAGTCTTAAAGCAAAAGTAACAAAGAAGAAAAAAGCTAAAAAGGCGAAAGTCGTACTTTCATGGAACTATTCATCAAAAGTAACAGGATATGAAGTATATTATAAGACAAGCAAAAACGGTAAGTTTAAATATGCTACGGAAGTAACAGGCAAGAAGTGCACTGTATCAGAAGAGACAACATTTAAGGCAGGAAAGACTTACTGGGTAGCTGTCAAAGCCTACAGAGAGTATAACGGAAAGACACTTACTGGACCTGTCAAATCAATCAAAATAAAGATTAAGAAATAAAAAAAGATAAAGCAGATATTTTGTTTTAGCATAAGCTGCCTGATAATGCGGTGGTTTTAAGCATGATTTGTCTTGTATATGAAAAATCATTTATTCGTAAAATACTTTATGAATAAATATACAAAAAAAGTTATATTTACGAATTGTTAATAATTTAGTCATAAACTGTTGACAAAATAGGCAACTAATGCTAAAATAATTTACAAATCAATAAAACATATTCTTTTATTAAAAGGAGGAATAAAACAATGTATAAGAAATTATTAAGCGGAGTTTTAGCAGCAGCTATGGTTGTTGGAGGAGCAGCTTATGCAGCACAGCCACAGACAGCAGCAGATGCAGCATCAGCTCCAAAGCCAAAGTACACATTCAGCATGAATGGTGCAAGCAAAAAAGTAGTAGGAGTTGCACGTAAAGGTGATACAGCAAGTGGTGGAACAGGAAAGACAAAGACAGGTGTTTTACCTACAGCAAACAAGAAAGCAAAGCTTCAGTATAAGAAAGGTAAACATGGAAAGGCTCTTTACATCTCAAGAACAGTAGGTGGAAAGGCAGCTTCTATGGGTGCTGAGCTTAAAGGTGTTAAGCTTGGAAACGGTTCTTGGACAGTTTCATTCTGGGTTAAACCTGAGACAGACCTTTCAAACTTCATGGCTATGTTCTTCACAGGAAGCCATATTACAGATCCTAAGAACACAAAGTGGCTTTCAATTACAAAGGATTCATGGCTTGATAACAAGTCTAACTCTCCTACAATCTGGTCACACAGTGTATCAAATGGAAAGAATGATCAGTTCCCATGGTATGGTCACCAGGATAAAAAAGGTAAGTGGACAGCAGACCTTGCAGTATCAAAAGGAAAATGGACACACATCACACTCGTTGTAAATACAAAGAAGACTTCTTGGGATAAGAAGGGTTATTGTGAGTATGGTAAAAAGGGTGAAAAGACATATGTTAAATCTTACCATGCTTGGACATATGTAAACGGAAAACTTTTCGGAAACGGAACAGTTGCAAAGGGAACTATGTCAAACTCTAACAAGTTCTTCCTCGGACTTAATGCTTGGGATACAGGATTCAAGGGATACATCGATGATGTTAAACTTTGGAACAAAGCACTTTCTCCAAAGCAGGTTAAAGCTATCGCTAAATAATTAAATCAAAGTTTGATTACAGATAGTTTAGTATAAACTGTATATAAAACAGTTACATATGCGTAGTGAAATTGTAAAAATTTCACTACGCATTTTTGTTGTGTTAATAAAAATTGTGCAAAATATGAAAAAAATATATGAAATATTTTATTTTTATGTTGACTTTTTGTAATATCTATGTTATTATAATAAAAACTAAAATAGTTTACGAAAACTTTAATAAATTGAAATCGAGAGGAGAATTAGACATGAGAAAGAAAATTTTAGCAATCGCACTTGCAACAACAATGGCATTTTCAACAGCAGTAGTTGCTGTACCAGCAAACAAGAATGTAGCAGAAGCGGCAGTTGGTGATGCAACAGTTAAGGATCTTGATATTGGAGATGCATTTACAGCAAATACAGGTGATGAAGATGTTAGCGGAAACTTCCAGCTTGTATATAAATTTACAAACAAATCAGTTGGAACAAACAACTGGGACAATTACATCGTAGAAATTTTTGACGGAGCAGGACAGTACATTTCAACTCGTGCAGATAACTTTGGATGGTTTGCAGGAACATGGGTTGATGATGGCTCTACTATGGAGTGGGGCGATGGTGCTGCTGATTGGAGTACATACCTTGAAGTCATGAAAGATGCTTCGGTTACAGTAACAGTAAAGAGAGTTGGCTCAAAAATTACTATTACAAACAATATTGTAAGCAATGCAGATTCATCAAAATCTTATAAATTCGTAGCAAATTGTAATGTTCCTAATGCAGCAGATGCACTTAAGGTTCATATTACAGGTGAAAAAGTTGGACTTTCTGGTATAACTACAGAGTATAAAAAGGTATCAGCATCAAACAAGTCAAACAGCTCATCATCTTCTAAGAAGAAGTCAATGTCTGTAAAGAAAGTTACAGCAAAGGCAGGAACAAAGGTTGTTAAAGGATCTGTTTCAGTTGCAAAAGCAAAAGTAAAAGTTACAGTTGGAAAAGATAAAGCTAAAACAGCTAAAGTAAGTGGAAAGAATTTCACATTGAAGGTTTCTTCTAAACTTAAGAAGAACACAAAGATTACTGTAAAGGTTACAAAGTCTGGTTATAAGACAGTAACAAAGACAGTAAAGGTTAAATAGGTTATAAGTTTATATTTGTAACATAAATTTTCTCATTTATTATCCAAAATAGAGAGTCGGTTATGCCGGCTCTCTATTTTGTTGTAAAATACTATTCAAGTGTTTTATTTGATAAGTTTTGTTCATTAAGCAAGAAAGTGTTTGACTTCATGTTATATGGGAAATATAATGGTTGATGTCTAAGTAAGGAGTTTCTTACTAAAGTTACATATGATTAACTTTAAAGATATTTATCATGAACGGACAAAACATTTATTTTACAAATACACATGATAGGAGACAGCAACGATGAGGAAACTTATTAAGAAAAGCATGGCAGTCGCATTGTCAACGGCAATGGTTGTCACACTGGGATATGCAGCAGACATTAAAACAAAGGCAGCAGATGATTATACATATCTTTATGCCGGACTTACATGGGATCAGTATTGGGATGCAGAGGATATTTACCTGCAGAGTACAAAGAGTATGACTGATGCAAACACTGAGGCTGATGCAAGAGGAGAGTTGGATAAAGGTGCTTTTGATGCTGTTTCAAGAGCAACTACAAATCATGGACTTCATAGAGGAAGTTATCAGTGTGATACTGTTATCTATGGTGAAGATGGAAGTGAGTTTAATGTATCTCATTGGTCAGCAGATGGAAAAACACTTTATCTCACAGACGGAACAAGTGTATCATATAGCAAAGGAACTATCACAAAGGCTGATGGTTCACAGACAAAATTAAAAGAATACAAAGTTACAGGTCTTAAATATGTTCCTGTTGCCGTAAAGACATCTGAACTTCCTGATTTTAAGAAAATCTATAAAGTTGTTGAAAATGACGGTGAACTTGCAGGTGGTTACAGTGAGATGAATCTTTCAGCTTATGAGCTTAAAGCAGATGTTACTGCAAATACAAACGGTCTTAAGACTGCGGCAGAGCAGAAAGACGGAACATTTAAGTTTAGTGCAAGAAAGACAGGAAATGACTCAGGTATAAAGGATGAGACGCTTGCAAAAGCTTCAAAGCTGAAAACTCAGGTTCAGAAAGCAAATGGAAGTTATGGTGAATTTTTAAGAGTAGACTTAAACAATGCAGATGATGCAGATACATCAAAAGGCGAGGGTTACGGTGCACTCGGTGCAAAGATGCAGGCTGTAAAGTGGACATATTATGGAAATGACTCTACACGCAAAAATGCACTTGCAACATTTGGTACAAAATTTGCGTCGGACAACTGGATGCACAAAGCAATGGGTATTCAGCTTGGTCTTACAGATTCATATAGAGCAGCACTTCCGGGTGGAACAGACGGAACAGGCTATTGGAGTATTACAGTCTATGCACTTGGTTTTGAGGACACAACAGTTGATTTTGAAGTGACAGAGGACAATATCGTTGACACGGTTACAACTACTGAAAATGCCGACACAAGCAAGCTTGAAGCACTTGTTAAAGATGCTAAGACATTAAAAGAAGCTGATTACACAGCGGACAGTTGGAAGAATTTTGCAGGAGAGCTTGAAGAAGCAGAGGAAGAACTTGCAAAAACAGCTCATTATCAGGCGGTTGTAGATGAAGCTTACAATCATTTAAGCGACGCAATGAAAAATCTTGTAAAAGCTGTAAAGACACCGAAAACACCAACAGGCGTAAAGGTAAAAGCTAAAAAAACAAAAGCGGTAGTAAGCTGGAAAAAATCAGCTAATGCAGCAAGTTATCAGGTGCAGTATTCACTTACAAAAAACTTTAAAAAGTCAACAACAAAGACTACAAAGAAAACAACATTGACAGTAAGCGGATTAAAATCAGGTAAAAAATACTTTGTAAGAGTAAAAGCTGTAGGAAGTGGAAAAACAGCAAGTAAATGGTCTGCCGTAAAGAATGTGAAAGTTAAATAGTTTTTAACTAATTTTAAGTACATATTATGATATGTTTGTAAATATGTATAGGCAAAATAAAAAGGAAGGTGTTATACATGGTGCGATAGTGTCGCATCATGGTGAGCCTTCCGTTTTGTGCGTTATACGGGGTTATGGAAAATAATACCAGAAAAAATAAATATGGATAGAAAGAAAATAAATACTATTACATAGAGCGATAATTGTTGGCTGGGGATTTGATTGGTGAAAATGTGTGTGAATATGATGTATTTGTGGATTATAAAATAGAGGTTGTTTGGAAGTGAGGAAGAGATTTGAAAGATAAGGTTGCGGAAAAGAATAATATTGAGGATACAGATAAAAATATAGAAAAAAATAACATTGAAGATAAGGCTGTGGGAAAGAATAATATTGAGGATACGGGAAATGTTGCTGCAAAAAATACAGCAGGAGAAGATAAGGTTTTTGAAAAGATAAATATACCAAAAAATCTTATCAAAAATCTGAAAATGCTGATTTTTATTATTCCATCAATAGTGATAGCCGGATTTTCACTTCGTGGAATATATGTTGCAAATAATGACCTTGCGCATTACAGGAAAATTGAGAAAAATATTTCAGCGGATATATCTGGCGGAAACGATGATACTAAGCAGAAATCAGAGGATAAGGCGGATAATGATAAAACAGATACAAAGTTAAGTGATACAGATACAAAGACAAAAGTAACGGCTGTTGCTGATACAAAGAAAAAGAGCGGGAAACCTGCTGACGGAGAATTTAGCGGTGAGAGTATCTGTGAAAAATTCGGCTATACGGTAAGTCTGAAAGTGAGATTTAAAAATGGGGAGACAGTTGCGGTTTATGGGATGAAAATGTCAGGCAATACGGACAGTGCAAATAATGCATATATGAATAAGGCATGGAGCGGCATGGTAAACCGGCTTGTAGGAAAAAATGCGTCTGATGCAGATGCTGTATCGGGGGCTACATATTCGTCAAAAGCTATTATAAATGCGTATATGGATGCCTATAATAAGGCAGTTGCAAAGGCAGACGGAAAGACGAAAAAAACTGCATTAAAAAAGACTACCATGCCTGTTTCGACAAAAAAGCCTGTGGCAATAAAAGTTGATAAAAAGAAAAAAGTGCCAAAAAGCAGTATAGCAGACGGAAATTATAAAGTCAGTGCGGTATGTGAGCCTGATGAAAATGAAGATTTTGAAAAATATTTACTTAGTGCGGTTGTGAAATTTTCAAAAGGAAAATGCGTAAAGATAGCTGATTTTTTATCAACAGCCGAAGCGAACAAGACTTATTACATGAGAGCGGCGAATGGAGCATCAGGAGAAAAGGGTGTTGTCGGACAGATAGTAAACAGGCAGTCGTCAGATGGGATAAGTGCGGTATCGGGAGCTACCTGTTCCTCAAAAACAATAGTGAACCTGTATCTGAAAGCACTTAATAAGGCAGCAAAGAAAGGAGGAATAAAACCACAAAAAACTCCTGCTCCTTCAAAAATTCCGGTTGAAGTACCTGCACCGGCAGATACGGCAGTACCAGCAAATACAGTAAATCCTTTACAGACAGATGTGCCGGCTTCTTCAAAGCCTCTAACATCTTCTAAACCTATGACAAGCAGTACGCCGCAGGATACGGCTTTGCCTGAACCGTCAATTCTGCTTAGAAGCGGTACATATTCTAAAGTGGCAACGGTATATCCTGATGAGTCAAAAGCATTTGAGGAATATACGATTTCGGCAGATTTGTTATTTAATGACAATCACTTTGCAGGATTTTCAAATGTGGTTCTCTCAGATGAGACAAATCGATTTTACTATAATAAATCGGTAAACGGAACAAAGAAAATTCCGGGACTTCTGACTCAGATAAATGCGGCATTAAATGGTGAGTTTGATGCGGTGTCAGGTGCGACCTGTACATCAAAAACTCTTATAGGTATGTATCGTGAGGCACTTGATGAAGCTGTTATAAAATAACTGTTGTAAAAATGCAATAGCAATACAGGTATAGATTGGGCGGAAAGGTAAAAAGACGGATATTTAGAAAAAGTTTGATAAATAAAAAGGCGGTAAACTGATGAGAGTTTTTATTATAAAAAGCGTTAATCTGTTGATTGTTGCAGGAATACTAGCTTTATACTGCATCAATGTGCACAAAGTCGGTGAGGAGAAAAAAGCAATAGCCGAAAAAACAGATAAAAAAGAAGTTGTAAGTGATAGTGGTAATAACATTTATTTTGCTGATGACGGTATTTATGAGGGCAGCGGTGACGGATTTGGCGGAGAGATAAAAGTCCGTCTTACCGTAAAGGATAATAAGCTTGAAAAAGTAGAGATATTATCGGCTGAAAACGAGACGAAAGATTATCTTGAGTCGGCAAAAAAAATACTTGATGATGTCATTGATAAACAGTCGGTTGATGTTGATACGGTATCGGGAGCAACATTGTCGTCAAATGGGATAATAAGTGCGATGAAAGATGCCATAAAAAACGGAAAGAAAAAATAATAACAGTTCAGCAGTGTATTTATTAAATTAATAAATCTGATAGTAAGATGTCAGTCGCTGCTATGCAGTTTTTGATTATTTCATTTGACAAATGAAATTTTATTCAAGACTGAAATGCTACAAAAAGAAAAATTTACGGAAAGGTAAAAAGTTTAGAAATAATGAATGTTAAAGAAAAGTTAAGGAATTTAAAGATTTTCAGGGTGATAGTCCAGATAATATTTTTTATACTTATGCCGTCACTTTTCTCACAGGCATTTGCAGGTGTAAAAGAAGCGGTGGCACTGATAGGAAAAGGCGAAAATATCATATTATCTGATTTTGTGATAAAACTGTTGATATTATGTACTGCCACGATTGTATTTGGGAGGATATTTTGTGGATTTGTATGCTCATTCGGTGCTGTTGGAGACTGGTTTTATATGCTCTCAGAATTTATTCAGAAAAAGACGGGAAGAAAATTACCTGTCATACCGTCAAAATGGCAGGTTTACTTGCAAAAATTAAAATATATCGTGTTGATTTGTGTCATTGGATTTTGCTTTTTAGGAAAAGGGGAATATGTTACAAAATACAGTCCGTGGACGGTATTTTCTCTTGTAACGAGCAGAAACTTTAAACTTGGTGCATACATTATCGGAGTTGTGCTGTTATTACTGATAGTACTCGGAATGATGCTTAAGGAAAGATTTTTCTGTCAGTTTCTCTGCCCTCTTGGAGCAGTGTTTTCACTACTTCCAAAACTTCCGATATTTCATGTAAAGAAGAAAGGGCAGCAGTGCTTTGAACGCTGTAGTGCCTGTACAAACAGATGCCCCGTTCATTTGAAACATGATGAAGCAGATATAAGGGACGGAGAATGTATAAGCTGTGGCAGATGCTTTGTCGTGTGTCCGCACAGGATAAAGAAGAATAAGTAAGCGGTTGGCAGTAAGTGGGAGAGCAGTGAAAATCTAAAAGGATAAAAGTTATTTTGGCAGGGAAAGAAAACTCACAATTGCGAAAATACAAAATATTATTTATATGCAGGAAAGCCGTAATTGTGAAATTATAAGAGAAAATGTTATAAAGCCGAGCAGAAAATTATAAAAATGTGCATATATAGCTGAAAAATGAATATTATTTATATGAAATAAAAGCACAGTGTTATAAACAGACGGCAGAGCAAATTGCGAATATCTGCTTAACAGTCAAGATAAAATGCTGCGAAATTCAAGTTTGTACAGCAATGTTGAAATTCATGTAATTATAAAATTATGATGCAAGGGGCAAAATACTTTTTGACCCAAACATCAAGATTATGGGATAATGTTAAAAAATCTTGGAGGAAAAGTATGCTTAATTATATATGGGCATTTATGATTCTTGGGGGAATATCATACGGTCTTGCAAACGGAAAAGCACAGGCTTTGTCCGATGTTATAATAGAGAGTGCGGGCGAAGCAGTTTCATTATCAATAACAATGCTTGGGGTAATGGCAATGTGGTGTGGGATTATGGAAGTTGCAAGGCAGGCAGGTCTTATGGATAGAATGACAAAATTTTTATCACCTGTCGTTCATTTTCTGTTTCCTGATATTGACAGAAACCATGTTGTCAATGAATACATAACTGCCAATATGGTTGCAAATATGCTTGGACTAGGCTGGGCGGCAACACCAATGGGACTTAAGGCAATCAAAGAGATGGCAGAGATTGAGAGAGCAAGAATAAAAAAAGCTCATAAAGATATAAGTAAGATAAAGATGCGTGCCAGCAATGAAATGTGCACATTTCTTGTAATAAACATATCATCACTACAGTTAATACCCGTAAACATAATAGCCTACAGGAGTCAGTACGGAAGCGTAAATCCTGTAGGCATTGTTGTACCGGGACTGATAGCCACAGGAATAAGCACACTGGTGGCGGTAGTATTCTGTAAAACAGCATCACATTTTAGAAAAAAAGAAACAGCCTGATTTTTATGAAAAAAGCTAAAAATGACTTGAAAAAATAAAACAAAGGTGGTATTATATCTAAAAATCGTGTACGCACACGAAAATTTGAAAGTGTATTATTTATGGATAGAAAGTTATATTTGCGAAACTATCTTTAGCTGTAATTAAAAGAGGTGATATATATTTCATGCACAATTAAGGAACTTGCAAAGGCTTGCGGTGTTTCTGAGGGAACGGTTGACAGGGCGGTCAATAACAGGAGCGGCATCAGGGAAAGCACTAAGCAGCATATACTTGAAATGGCAGAGCAGATGGACTACAGACCAAATCATCTTGCCAAAAGTCTTGCAATCGGAAGTACAAAAACTATAGGGATTGTTTCGGTTGACCTTAGCAACAACTTTTTTGCACTTCTTGTTGAAAGCATAGAGCAGACGGCGAGGGAGCATGGTTATTTTGTAAATCTTGCATTGTCTCACAATGACCCTGAAAAAGAGATGGAAGCTATAAAGTATATGGCAGAACGCCGTGTTGACGGCATCATACTTTTTCCACTTGGCAAGAGCGGGGAGTTTAGTTCTTTTTTAAAGAAACTTGGGATTCCTATAGTTACCATATATAACAGGATTGAGTGTGACTTTGTCCATGTTGATGTTGACTGTCGTCAGATTATGAGAAATGTAGTTTCTTTTCTTGCCGAAAAGGGATATAACGAAATGATATATATCGACCCGCATTTTGAAAAGATGAAATCAGGCGGTATAAATGTTTTTTCTATTGAACAGCGTCGTATTGGTTATCTTGAGGGACTGAAAGAGGAGATGCTCGGCGATGGCAAAATCCTTGAAGAGATGGATGAAAGACAGCTTGTTGAGATAGCAAAAAGAAAAGACGGCATGAAAAAGGTCTTTATCTGCCGTAATGACACCCCGGCGGTCAGACTTATGACGATGTTTAGGGAAAATAATATCAGAGTGCCGGAGGATGTCGGTATTATAGGTTTTGATAATATTGCAATACTTGACAATATTTCACCGAGACTTACATCGGTTGACTGTAATATAAAGACAACGGGACGAAAGGCAACAATGAATCTTATCAGGATGATAAATGGTGAGAAAGATATAAAGGACTGTGTTGTCGGTTACAAGATTATTGAGGGTGAAACACTTTAAGGATGTTGGGATTTGCGAAACTAACTATATGTTGTATCAATTGCACAGATATAACAAATAATATCGTCGGCACGCTTTCGCTATGTTGTCGTT
>ERZ838399.1381-NODE-1381-length-22941-cov-14.585642_pt1 | contig 22941 bp, 20 predicted proteins | sample MGYA00519683_ERZ838399 | MGnify/ENA primary metagenome ERZ838399 (study PRJEB31850, sample SAMEA3708833) | human gut metagenome | biome: human gut; feature: human-associated habitat; material: faeces | place: China | collected 2014 ...
GTGGAGTCATGATCTCTGCAAGCCACAATCCATTTTATGATAATGGAATCAAGCTTCTGAACGGAAACGGACAGAAGATCGAAGCAGAGGTAGAGGCAAGGATCGAGGCATATCTGGACGGCAGACTGGAAGAACTTCCATATGCGACAAGAGAAGATATCGGACGTACCGTTGACTTTGCTTCCGGACGTAACCGTTATATCGGTCATCTGATCTCTATCCCAAGCTGTGATTTCAAGAATATCAAGATCGGTCTTGACTGCTCCAACGGAAGTTCCTCTGCGATCGCCAAGAGTGTATTTGATGCGCTGAGAGCCAAGACTTATGTGATCAACGATGAGCCTGATGGAACAAACATCAACAGAAACTGCGGTTCCACACATATCGAAGTTCTGCAGAAATATGTTGTAGATCATGGACTGGATGTAGGCTTTGCCTATGATGGTGATGCAGACCGCTGTATCGCAGTTGACCATAAGGGAAACATCATCGATGGCGACAAGATCATGTATGTCTGCGGTAAATATCTCAAATCACAGGGCAAACTCAAGGGAAATACTGTTGTTACTACGGTTATGTCAAACATGGGTCTGTACAAAGCCCTTGAAAGAGAAGGAATCAATTATGAGCAGACAGCAGTCGGCGACAAATATGTAGCAGAGAACATGATGGAAAACGATTACAGTATCGGAGGCGAGCAGTCCGGACATATCATTTTCAGCCGTTATGCAGCTACCGGTGACGGTATCCTGACATCTCTCATGCTCATGGAGGCATGTGTCGAGCAGAAAGCAACTCTCTGTGACCTTGCAAAAGAAATGAAAGTGTACCCGCAGATTCTCCGCAATGTCCGTGTGGCAGACAAGAAGACGGCAAGAGAAAATCCGGCAGTTGTAAAAGCTGTTGAGGATGTTGCAAGAGCACTTGGAACAGATGGCCGTATCCTTGTGAGAGAGAGTGGAACAGAACCACTGATCCGTGTTATGGTAGAAGCTGGTACAGAGGATATCTGTGCAGAGCATGTAAATCATGTGGTACAGGTGATGGAATCAGAAGGATTAATTGTAGAAGGATGAGAAACAAAAAAATCATATGTCTGCTGGCAGCCGGTCTTGGAGCATTGCTCCTGACCGGCTGTGGTGGAGAAAATCAAAAAACATATGAGCAGGCAAATGCAGATCTGGAAGAGGCTAACTATGATTATGCACTGAATGAATACCAGGCCTGTATTTCTGCCGGATATAAGCTGGCACAGTCTTACAGGGGATCAGGAATTGTCAAACTGCGTACCGGCGATTATCAGGGGGCGATCGATGACCTGACAAATGCGCTGAATGATGAGAAAACGGGCAAGTCTGACAGAAAGGATCTTCTGGAATACCGTGCTGCAGCAGAACTCAAGGCAGAATTGTATGATCAGGCGATGGCAGACTGTCAGACGCTGGCTGAGGATTATTCGCTGAATGCGAATGATTATTATCTTACGGGCTGTGTGGCGCTTGCCATGGATTCTTATGATGAGGCTTCCTCCAATTTCTCAGAAGCCTATGGAAGTGATTCTACTTATGAGATGGCGATCCAGATCTACGAGGCATATCTGGGACAGGATATGGAAGCTGACGGCACGAGATACCTGGAAGCTGCACTTAAGACAGAGGCAAAGACAGCCGATGATTACTGCGAACGTGGCAAAGTTTATTATTATATGGATGATTATGAGAATGCCAGGACAGAGCTTACAACAGCTGCTGATAAAGGCAGCACAGAGGCAACACTGATCCTTGGCATGGTATATATGGCGCAGGGAGATACTTCCAATGCCCGTAGCTTTTATCAGCAGTATATTGATGCGGATGGAGATGATCCGGCGAAGGGCTATAATGGTCTGGCACTCTGCGATATCTCAGATGGAGATTATGACAGTGCACTTCAGAATATCAGCCAGGGTCTCGGAGATGCGACATCGGATGAGATGAGAGATCTTCTGTTCAACGAGATCGTTGTCTATGAGAAAAAACTGGATTTATCTACCGCACTTTCCAAAGCCCAGGAATATGTACAGACATTTAAGGATGATGATGCAGCAGCGAAGGAACTGACCTTCCTTCAGTCAAGAGTTGGAAACCAGGCAGCGGCAGGGGATGCCAGTGAGGCAGACACTTCCAATGAAAGTACAGCGGAGGAATCAGCAGATACTGGCACAGACGAATCTTCCGAGGAGAGTTATTAAGTTATGCAGTTTTATGAATTTAAGGAAACCCAGGAGAGGGTGATCCTCATTGGTGTTCAGACAGAAGTGGGAGACGATGTAGAAGCTTCTCTGGATGAACTTGAAGAACTTGCTGAGACTGCCGGAGCAGAGACAGTAGCGAAGGTGATCCAGAACAGAGAGGCAGTCCATCCTGGAACCTATATCGGCAAAGGCAAGATTGAAGAAGTGGCATCCCTTTTACGCGCTCTGGATGCCAATGGAGTCATCTGTGATGATGAACTTTCTCCGGCACAGCTGAACAATCTGGAACGGGAACTGGACTGCAAGGTTATGGACAGAACCCTTCTGATCCTGGATATTTTTGCAGGACGTGCTGTATCCAGTGAGGGTAAGATCCAGGTCGAACTGGCGCAGCTTCGTTATCGTGCGGCGCGCCTCGTCGGACTTCGAGAATCCCTGTCCCGTCTGGGCGGCGGTATCGGTACGAGAGGACCTGGAGAGAAGAAACTGGAAACAGACAGACGACTGATCCGTACCAGGATCTCTGCACTCAAGGCAGAACTTGCACAGGTGGAGAAACACAGAGAACTGATCCGCGGTAAGCGTTCCAGAGGAAACCTCAAGACAGCGGCGATCGTCGGATATACGAATGCAGGAAAGTCCACTCTTTTGAATACACTGACAGGAGCGGGGATCCTGGCAGAAGACAAGCTTTTTGCCACGCTGGACCCGACAACGAGAGTGCTCGAACTCAAGGACGGACAGCAGATCCTGCTTACAGATACTGTAGGATTTATCCGTAAACTGCCGCATCATCTGGTAGAAGCTTTCAAGAGTACACTGGAAGAAGCAAAATATGCAGATTATATCATCCACGTGGTGGATGCATCCAACCCGCAGGCGGAGCTTCAGATGTTCACAGTTTATGAAACTCTCCGGGAACTGGGAGCGACCGGCAAAAAGATCGTTACACTTCTGAACAAACAGGACCAGATAACAGGAAGCGGTATCCGTGATCTCAAAGCGGATTATACTGTGAAATGTTCTGCACGAACAGGAGAAGGTCTGGATGAATTTAAGGACGTCCTTGCGAAACTTCTGGCGGAGGATCAGATCTATCTGGAGGAATTGTACCCGTACGGTGAAGCTGGCAAGATCCAGAAGATCCGTGAGTTTGGAAGCCTTCTCTCAGAAGAATATCGTGAAGATGGAATTTTTGTAAAGGCACGTGTACCGGCAGAAATCTTTGTTTCTGTGATGCCGAAATAACGTGCGAAAAGCCCGAAAATACGGGCAAAACCGGCAGATATCATAAGAAAAATATAACAAAAACAAACACTATATAGTTGTGAAATGATTAACATGACACAATATATAGTGTTTTTTATATATTGACGCAAAGGGCATAGTTTGATACAATAGGTCTACAGCGCATGACAGGGAGGTATGGTGTAGCATGTTTCAGGTAGTTAAACGTGACGGAGAGATCGCAGACTTTCAGATGTCCAAGATCACTTCAGCCATTGACAAAGCATTTGACGCAAAAGAAAAAATTTACAGTAAGGATATGATCGATCTTCTCGGACTTCGGGTTACGGCAGACTTTCAGAATAAGATCCAGAACAATAAAGTAACCGTAGAGGACATCCAGGACAGCGTGGAGAACGTACTGATCCAGGCCGGATACAGCGATGTGGCAAAGGCATATATCCTTTATCGCAAACAGAGAGAAAAGATCCGTAATATGAAATCAACGATCCTCGACTACAAAGAAATCGTAGACAGCTATGTTAAGGTCGAGGACTGGCGAGTAAAAGAAAATTCAACAGTAACATATTCCGTCGGAGGTCTGATCTTAAGTAACTCCGGTGCAGTAACAGCCAATTACTGGCTTTCAGAGATCTATGATAACGAGATCGCAGAGGCGCACAGAAATGCAGATATCCACATTCATGATCTGTCCATGCTGACAGGCTACTGTGCAGGATGGTCTCTCAAGCAGCTGATCCAGGAGGGCCTTGGCGGAATTGAGGGCAAGATCACATCTGCCCCGGCGAAGCACTTAAGCGTTCTGTGTAACCAGATGGTCAATTTCCTTGGGATCATGCAGAATGAATGGGCAGGAGCACAGGCATTTTCTTCTTTTGATACTTACCTTGCTCCGTTTGTCAAGGCAGACGGACTTGCTTATCCGGAAGTCAAGAAGTGCATTGAATCCTTTGTTTATGGCGTAAATACCCCAAGCCGCTGGGGAACACAGGCACCGTTCTCCAATATCACACTTGACTGGACCGTTCCGGACGACCTCGCAGAGCTTCCGGCGATCGTAGGCGGCAAGGAAATGGACTTCAAGTACAAAGACTGCAAGAAAGAGATGGATATGGTCAACAAGGCATTCATCGAGACAATGATCGAGGGTGATGCCAACGGAAGAGGATTCCAGTATCCGATCCCGACCTATTCCATTACGAAAGATTTTGACTGGTCAGATACAGAGAACAACCGTCTGTTATTTGAAATGACAGCGAAATACGGAACTCCGTATTTTTCAAACTATATCAACAGCGATATGAAACCGAGCGATATCCGCAGCATGTGCTGCCGACTTCGTCTTGACCTTCGTGAACTCCGCAAGAAGAGCGGTGGCTTCTTCGGTTCCGGTGAGAGCACAGGTTCTGTCGGCGTGGTGACGATCAATATGCCGAGGATCGCATACCAGTCCAGGACACCGGAGGAATTTTACCGCAGACTGGACCGCTTGATGGATATTTCCGCGAGATCACTGCATATCAAGCGTGAAGTGATCACGAAACTTCTGAATGAGGGACTGTATCCGTACACCAAGAGATATCTGGGAAGTTTTGACAACCACTTCTCGACAATCGGTCTTGTAGGAATGAATGAAGCTGGTCTGAATGCGAGATGGCTCGGGTGCGACATGACTGATGAACGTACTCAGAAATTTACCAAAGAAGTTCTGACACATATGCGTAACCGACTTTCTGATTATCAGGAGGAATATCCGGGAGAACTCTTTAACCTGGAGGCGACTCCGGCAGAGTCCACCGCATACCGTCTGGCAAAACATGACCGTAAACGCTGGCCGGACATCCGTACAGCAGGAAGCAAGGGCGACACACCGTATTACACAAACAGTTCCCATCTTCCGGTCGAATTCAGCTCTGATATCTTTGATGCACTGGATATCCAGGACGAGCTTCAGACGTTGTATACGTCAGGAACTGTATTCCATGGATTCCTCGGAGAGAAACTTCCGGACTGGAAAGCAGCAGCATCTCTGGTACGCAAGATCGCAGAGAACTACAGACTGCCGTATTACACGATCTCACCTACCTACTCCGTATGCAAGGAACATGGCTATCTGAGCGGTGAGCACTTTACCTGTCCGAAATGCGGCAAGAAGGCAGAAGTTTACAGCCGTATTACAGGATACTATCGTCCGGTACAGAACTGGAACGATGGTAAGGCACAGGAATATAAGAACCGTACTTTATATGATGTGATGCATTCTTCACTCAAGAAGGTACACACCAGCATGGTGACAGTGACAGAGGATGATGTCAAAGTAGAACCGGTGGAAACACATAAATACCTGTTTACTACAAGTACCTGTCCGAACTGCCGTATGGCCAAGAAAATGCTGGAAGGCGAAGATCTGGAGATCATTGATGCAGAGAAGAATCCGGACATGGCGCGCCAGTTCGGGATCATGCAGGCACCGACTCTGGTCATCACAGATGGAGAGCATCTTAAGAAATATGTGAATGCATCCAATATCCAGAAATATGTGGATGAAGAATTAGACTAAAATATCAGACCGTCAGGAGCACAAGAAATGTTTCTGACGGTTTACTTTTTGTATAAAGGTGAGTATAATGAAAAAAGTTAGTATATTTATACATACAGGACGAGGAGAGAGAAAATGATCAAACAGAATATCGTATTCATCGAAAACAAAGCAGGAAGCCTTCAGAAAGTAACAGATCTCCTCAAAGAAGCAGGAATTGACATCTATGGATTTGCATGTTTTGATGCGCCGGAATTTGCACTGTTCCGTATGGTGACAGACAAAGCAGATGAGGCAGAGAAGATCCTTACAGAGAATGGATATATGAACCGTGTGACAGAGGTCATTGCCGTAGACATCAAGGATGAAGTCGGCGGCCTGAATGCTGTTCTTGAAGTTCTCGGAAACTGCAATGTAAACCTTGATTATATTTATACATCTTATCATAGAGGAAACAGTCTTCCGATCATGATCCTTCAGACAGACGATGTTTTTGTCACAGAAAACGTACTGACCAACAATGGCTTCCGTGTACTGAACAGTCTGGAGGGCTAAAGATCATCATGAACAGCACTGCTTTTAAGAAGGGACTCCATGACGGAGTCCCCATTGGTCTGGGATACTTTGCGGTATCCTTTACTTTTGGTATGATGGCGGTTGCAGGCGGGATCTCAATCGCCGCCGCCGTACTGATCTCACTGACAAACCTTACTTCAGCGGGACAGTTTGCAGGGATCGGGATTATTTTTGCTTCGGGATCTCTGTGGGAGATGGCACTGACACAGCTTGTTATCAACTTGAGATATTGTCTGATGTCATTCTCACTTTCCCAGAAACTGGAACGAGGTGTTTCTACAGGGCACAGACTGGCTGTTGCTTTTGGTGTGACGGATGAGATCTTTGGTGTCAGTGCCAGCCAGGAGGGGCGTGTCAGCCCATGGTACAACTATGGTGTGATGGCAGTTGCGATTCCAGGATGGACACTGGGTACTCTGGTCGGGGCAGTCTCAGGAAATCTTCTGCCGGATTTCCTGGTCAGTGCACTGAGCGTGGCAATCTATGGAATGTTCCTCGCAGTCATCATACCGCCGGCAAAGAAAAACAGAGCGATATTAGGTGTTGTGATCGGAGCAATGGCAGTCAGCACCATCTTTGCAGTTGTTCCGGTTCTGAATAAAGTTTCTGCCGGATTTGTGATCATCATTACAACCGTACTGGTAGCCGGAATCGCAGCATATTTCTGCCCGGTCCCGGAAGAGAAGGAGGCGTAGAGAGATGAAGCCAAATATATATGTTTATATCCTGGTCATGGCAGGTGTTACCTACCTGATCCGTATGCTTCCATTGGTCCTTTTTAAGAAGGAGATCACAAGCCCGTTTGTAAAATCTTTCTTATATTATGTGCCATATGCCTGTCTTGCTGCGATGACTTTCCCGGCGATCCTGACAGCGACTGCAGGAGGAATCCTTTCCGGTGTGGTAGGACTTGTCGTGGCACTGATTGTCGCGTATAAGGAAAAGAGCCTTCTGACGGTGGCATTATTCGCATGTGCGGCGGTGTTTATTGCAGAAAGAATCATGGGATTTGTGATGTGAACAGGGAGAATGTACAGGGAAAAAGACACATTCTGCAAGATATCTGGAAGTTTTGTTGATTGACACTTCTCAGGGCGTATGGTAGTATGATAAATGCATATATTACGATGTTACGCTGAAGATAGTATAGGATATAAGCTGCAGCGTAATAAAACAGAGGAAGGAAATTATACGATGTTAGAGAATTTGAATTCGTATCTTGATGATCCGATTGACGGAAACAAACAGGATGATGAGGTAGAGATTGATCTGCTTGAGATTTTTAATGTGTTAAAATCCAAATTCCTGATTCTTCTGACAGCAGGTCTGCTGGTTGGCTGTCTCTGCGGATTATTCACGAAATTTGTAATGACTCCGGTATATACCTCTACATCAAGCATTCTGGTTCTGTCCAAGGAGACAACACTTACTTCTCTTGCTGATATTCAGCTGGGAACCAGTCTGACAAGTGATTACACCGTACTGATCAAGTGTACACCTGTTCTTGAACAGGTAATCAAGAACCTGGATCTGGATATGGATTCTGATGCTCTGAGAAAAAATATTTCCATAGAGAATCCATCCGACAGCCGTATTCTGGAGATTTCTGTACAGAATACAGATCCGGAGCAGGCAAAGAAGATCGTAGATGAGATCGCTAATGTAGCATCCAATTACATTGGAGATAAGATGGAGGTTATTCCGCCTAAGATCATTGAGATTGGTAAGATCCCGGCAGTTCAGTCTTCACCAAGCATGAAGAAGAATGTCGTAATGGGATTTATCCTTGGCGTGGTAGCAGCAGCAGCAATCGTAGTTGTGATCACAATTATGGATGATACTCTGAAATCAGAAGATGATATTGCGAAATATCTCGGCATTTCTGTTCTTGCAGTAGTTCCGGACAGAAAGGACTACGTCCACTACAAAGGCAAGAAACGCAGGAAAAAAAGACACTGATTTGGATGGAGGAATCTTATAAATGAGGAAAATTGCAATAAAAGATATCAGAAAGCAGGATTATTTCTATACAGAAGCAATCAAGACTCTTCGTACCAACATCCAGCTTTCAGGAAAGAGTATCAAGACGATCATGGTCAGTAGCTGCTTTCCGAATGAGGGGAAGAGCGATATTGTCCTTAGTATAGCTCAGGAGTTAAGCAGTATTGGCAAGAAAGCGCTTATTATAGACGGAGATATCCGTAAGTCTGATTTTGCGATCCGTCTGGGAGTTGAAGAGGAAGTAGTTGGGCTGTCTCAGTTCCTCAGTGGACAGGCAGAGGTCAAGGATCTTATTTATTCAACCAGTTACCCGAATTTACATATTATTTTCGGAGGACCGATTGCACCGAACCCGTCAGGCCTTCTCAGTGAGGATCTGTTCCGGACATTTATGAAGGAGATTCGGAATTATTATGATTATATCATTGTAGATACACCTCCGATCGGAAGTGTAATCGATGCAGCGGTAATTGCGAGATACTGTGATGGTGGGATTTTTGTCATTGAACCTGGTGTCGTAAGCTATAAGCTTGCACAGAAGTGCATCAAACAGCTTGAGAAGAGTGGATGCCGTATTCTTGGGGCAGTAATGAATAAAGTTGACACCAAGAAGGATAAGTATTATTCTTCCTATTATAAACATTATGGTGGCTATTATCAGAAACTGGCAACATCAGAACAGACAGAAAAAACACAATAAAAGAAAGCAGGTTAGAAGTGAGCTGGAACAGTAGAAGAAATAGTAAATTTACAAATATTATTCTGGTGATCATTTGTATTGCGTTGATTGTGGTTCTTGGAGGACTGTTACTGACAAACCGCAAGGAAATGAAGCAGGAATCAGAACGTCTGCAGAAACTGTCAGAGAAGCAGGAGACAGGAATTGACAATTATGAAACTGTAAAGGAACATGCGTCTGAACTCAAAGAAGAAGCAGGTGAAGAAGACAGCACAGGAACTGCTGATACTTCCAAACAGAAGCAGGAAGCAGCGACAAATAAAGCGAAATCTTCGGATACTGATAAGACTTCAGAGGAAGACAAGACTTCTGATACAGACAAATCTTCAGAGTCCAAGGACAGTGAGACACAGAATGCTGATAAGAGTAATACAGCGTCCGGGGACAGTGAAAAGAAATGAAGACTAAGAGAAGAAGATCTCAGAGACAGAGTAGAGCAAGGATTGTGATTGTTGTCATTGTGATTATTCTGGTGGCAGCATTGTGTGTTGGATATTTTCTGTGGAAGCAGACACAGGGAGTTGTGAAGACCAGTACAGATGCCAGTCAGGGGGAAACGGTCAGTTCATCAGACCAGAGTACTGTTGAGTATGAAGGAGCGACGTACCGTTACAATGATCATCTGAGCAATTACCTATTTATGGGAATTGATTCAACAGAAGAAGTCAGTGAGATGGAGAGTCAGTTGGATGCCGGACAGGCGGATTCTATTTATTTAGTATCTCTGGATCGGGCGACTGAGCAGGTGCAGGTACTTTCCATTCCACGTGACACAATTACAGAGATTGAGGTTTTTAACCCGTCAGGAATAAGTCTGGGAATGACGGACAACCATATTAACTTGCAGTATGCCTATGGAGATGGTAAGGAAGAAAGCTGTGAACTGATGAAAACAGCAGTTTCGAATCTTCTTCATGGCCTTCCGATTCAGGGATATTATTCTATGAACATCAGCGGTATCTCCGAGATTGGGAAGCTTGTAGGTGATGTGGAGATCGTTGTACCGGATGACAGTCTGGAAGAATATGATCCTTATTTCAAAGAAGGAGCAACCGTAGTTATCAATGGCGATAATGTAGAAGAATTTTTGCGTTATCGAGATTCGGGCAAGAGTCAGAGTGCACTGGTTCGCCAGCAGCGGCAGAAGACCTATCTGAAGGCTCTGATCCCGAAACTTCAGGAGAAGACACAGACAGATTCCTCTTTTGTGGGTAATATGCTGAATGATATCCAGCCTTATACCGTAACAAATATGGGAAATGATGTGTTTGTCAAACTCCTGAATGCAGCAGGAAACAGTACACTGGAAACACAGACTGTTCCTGGTGAGGGCGTAGAAGGGGAATATTATGACGAGTATCATGTAGATGATGATGCACTTTACAAACTGGTTCTTTCTATGTTTTATAATAAGTTGTAAGAGATAGTTAGCACGTAAGTACTATTATCTAAATAAAAATCCCAAAGGAGAGATGAAAGATGAAGCTCAAAAAACGTATCATGGCATGTGTTGTTGCAGCAGCAGTAGTAGTTACTTCTGCAGTTACTGCAATGGCAGCAGGAAGTATCGACAAGACTGGTAAAGCAGACGGTTACAAAGTTGCAGTTGTAGATACAACTACACCTATTTACCAGGAAATTTCCAAAACTTACACAGTTCTTCCGGGCGCAGTTGTTGATGTAAACAAAGGCACAGATGTAATGAAAGATTTCATCGCAGCAGCAAAAGAAGAAACAACTGCAAACGCTAATCTGACAGAAGATCAGAAAGCAAATCTCTTAGAGATCGCTGAAAAACTTGAAGGAACAGAATTCGTAACAGCATTCTACTCCCTGACAGAAGATGAGAACTCTGATGTAACTATCGAAAAAACAGAGGATGGTAAATACAAAGTAACTCTTACTGTTCAGAACCTTACAAAAGACTTAACAGGACTCAAAGTTCTGGCTTACAATGCAAAAACAGGACTCTGGGAAATCGTTGAGATTCCGGCAGAAGATATCGATTTAGAGAACCACACAGTTACAATCACTCTGGAAGACATTTCTCTGTTCTCCATCATCTCTGATGCTCCGGCAGCTAAATAATTAGTTCAGAGGTTTCATATTAATGAAGTGAATTCAATCCCCTTGGATGACCGTAATCGGTTGTCTGAGGGGATTATTTTTTGCATTACATATCTCAAAAGAAGAACTGGTGGTGCAAAAGTTGCCTGAATTCAGCACTATTGAGAAAGTTTTTCATAATAAACTCCACAAGTTGACAACCTGGATAGTTTAAACTAACATAATAGTAACAGTGTTATACCACTATAACAGAGTATGAAAAGGAGACTATTATGTTTTTGGAAATAAGGGATATCAGGAAATCATTTGGCTCCGGGGACAGCAGGGTAGATGTCCTCAAGGGTCTGGATCTGGATATTGAAAAAGGAGAATTTTGTGTGCTTCTGGGTCCATCCGGTTCCGGCAAATCCACGCTTCTGAATATCATTGGCGGGATCGAGAGCGTAGATGCAGGAAGCATTTCCATTGAAGGTGAGAAACTGGCAGATATGAAAGAAAAGAAACTTTCCCAGTACAGGCGGAAGCATCTGGGATACATCTTTCAGATGTATAATCTGATACCGAATCTGACTGTCCGTGAAAATATCGAAGTTGGGGCATATTTGAGTGACCGGGCACTGGATGTGGACGAGCTTCTGCATACACTTGGACTCTATGAGCACCAGAGGAAACTTCCGAACCAGCTTTCCGGCGGACAGCAGCAGAGAACTGCGATTGGACGTGCCATCGTAAAGAATCCGGATATCCTGCTCTGTGATGAGCCTACAGGAGCACTGGATTACAATACTTCCAAGGAGATCCTGAAACTGATCGAGACTGTTAATCAGAAATACGGCAATACCGTCATCATGGTAACGCACAACGATGCGATCAAGGATATGGCAGACCGTGTAGTTAAACTGCGTGATGGCATGATACGTAAGAATTATCAGAATGAACATAAGATCCCGGCAATGGATCTTGACTGGTAAGGAGGCGGTATCATGAAAAATCCTCTGAGAAAAAGGATCCCCCGTGAACTCAAAGGGGAATTCGGCAAATATCTGGTCGTGTTTATCCTGATGGTTACGACGATCGGAATGGTATCCGGTTTCCTGGTTGCAGATAGCAGTATGATCCAGGCATACAATGAGGGATTTGAAAAATACAACATCGAAGATGGAAACTTCCGCACCGGAGAGCGGCTGTACCGTGGACAGCGCGAAGCGATCAAAGAAAAAGGCGTCAAAGTCTATGAGAACTATTATATAGAAGATACTCTCACCAATGGCAGTACGATGCGTTTCTTCAAGAACCGTACAGATGTCAACAAAGTCTGCCTGATGGACGGCAAGCTGGCAGAAAAAACAGGCGAGATCGCAATCGACCGTATGTATGCGGATAACAATGACCTGAAGATCGGAGATACGCTGGAGGATGGAACAAAATCCTGGACGGTCACAGGGCTCGTTGCACTTTCCGATTACAGCTGCCTGTTTCAGAACAACAGCGACACAATGTTTGATGCGGTAAAATTTGGCGTTGGTCTGGTAACGGAGGAAGAGTTTGACACTCTCGATCAGGACAAACTCCAGTATAACTATGCCTGGACTTACAATGAAAAGCCACAGAGCGAGATTGAGGAAAAAGATGTTTCCGAAGATCTGATGAAGGCAATGGGAAAAGTAGTCACACTGGAAAATTTTGTTCCACAGTATCAGAATCAGGCGATCATTTTTACCGGTGACGATATGGGAAGCGATAAGGCAATGATGGTCATGCTTCTGTATATCATCATTGTGATCATGGCATTTGTATTTGGCATCACAACCAGCAATACGATCGCCAAAGAGGCCGGTGTCATCGGAACACTCCGGGCATCCGGTTATACCAGAGGCGAGCTGGCCCAGCATTATATGACACTTCCTGTCATTGTGACACTCATCGGTGCACTGATCGGAAATATTCTGGGATATACGGCGTTCAAAGATGTCTGCGCCGGTATGTATTATGGAAGCTACAGCCTTCCGACTTATGTGACGATCTGGAATGCAGAAGCGTTTCTTCTGACAACTGTGGTTCCTGTGGTGATCATGTTTGTGGTCAACTATGCAATCCTGCATCATAAGCTGAAGCTTTCCCCGCTCAAATTCCTTCGAAGGGATCTGTCCACCAGAAAACAGAAAAGAGCCCTTTATTTAAGCCCGAAACTCAAGATCTTCCACAGATTCCGTCTGCGTGTGATCTTCCAGAATATCAGCAACTATCTGGTGCTTTTTGTGGGAATCGTTTTTGCAAACCTGCTTCTGATGTTCGGGCTTCTGCTTCCGTCCGCACTGGATCATTATCAGATGGAGATCCAGAACAATATGCTGGCAAAATACCAGTATATGTTGTCTGTGCCGGTCAGTGTGATGGGTGGCAGCAATAAACTGGAAAGTATGCTGGATATGCTCCTTTTTTCACGTGATACGGAAACGGATAATGAAGATGCGGAAGAATTCAGTGCCTATTCACTGAATACGCTTCCGGGCAAATATAAGAGCGAAGAAGTGTCTCTTTATGGCATTCATGATGACAGTAAGTATATCGATGCGGATTTTTCGGATGGAGTTTATATCTCACAGGCATATGCAGATAAGTTTTTGTTGAAGCCGGGAGACACGATCACCCTCAAAGAAAAATATGAAGATGATGAGTATACATTCGGAATCGGCGGGATCTATGATTACAATGGAGGTCTCTGTATCTTTATGCCGCAGGATGAACTGAATCAGATGTTTGATCTGGGAGATGATTATTTCAGTGGCTATTTCAGCAACTCAGAGATTACGGATATCGACAGCAGCTACATTGGTTCCGTGATAGATCTGGATGCATTGACAAAGATTTCCAGACAGCTGAATGTATCAATGGGAAGCATGATGGGGCTGGTCAACGGCTTTGCGATCGCAATCTATATGATCCTGATCTATCTCCTGTCCAAGATCATCATCGAAAAAAACGCACAGTCCATCTCCATGACAAAGATCCTTGGTTACACGAACGGAGAGATCAGCAGGCTGTACATCATGTCCACATCGATCGTAGTCATCCTGTGCCTTCTCATCAGTCTGCCGATCGAGGCGACCGTGATGGAAGTCCTGTTCAGGGAAATGATGCTGCAGAGTATTTCCGGCTGGATTGCCTTATGGATCGACCCGATGATCTATGTGCAGATGTTTGTAGCAGGATTTGTGACCTATGGTATCGTTGCGCTGCTGGAATACAGAAGGATCCGCAAAGTTCCTATGGGCGAAGCTCTCAAAAATGCAGAATAAACTGGAATAAAATTCGCACTTCATATTGTTAAAGTGTTAAATAGCTGTTATAATAAAAGGACGAAATTGTTCACGGAAAAGAATTCCATTTTGCAGAATATAGAATAGATAACAGAGGTGAACGGAAAAGAGGAAACGATATGAGCCAGTTAGATGTACTTAGAGAGAGCCTGGGACAGTGTGACGAGATCCTTCTGGATGCACTGCTCATGCGTAACAGAATTGTAGAGGATATCATGGTTTACAAGGAAGCCAACGATATCCCGATCCTCCAGCCGGAGCAGGAGGCAAAACAGAAGGAATGGCTTGCCAGAAGAATGGAAGGCAAGCGTCATAAGAACGAAGTAGACGCAGTATTTGAGGAGATCACCAGAAACAGCAAGAAGATCCAGGCACGTAAACTGTTTGATTACAATATCGTGCTGATCGGTTTCATGGGAGCCGGCAAATCTACAATCTCTGATTTTCTCCGGACAGTTTTTGCCATGGAAGTTGTTGAGATGGATCAGATCATCGCGGAGAGAGAGGGAATGTCCATCTCCGATATCTTCGAGACCTATGGAGAAGAATACTTCCGCAATCTGGAGACAGAACTGCTGATCGAGATGCAGTCCAGGAAAAACGTTGTCATCTCCTGCGGCGGTGGTGTTCCGATGAGAGAGCGCAACGTTGTTGAGATGAAGAAGAACGGACGTGTCGTTCTCCTTACCGCAAAACCGGAGACAATCCTGAACCGTGTCAAGGACAATCACGACAGACCGCTCCTTGAGGGCAACAAAAACGTTGATTTCATCGCAGACCTGATGGAGAAACGCCGCGAGAAATACGAAGCTGCTTCTGACATCGTGATCGAGACAGATGGCAAGGACAAGCTGGAGATCTGCGAAGAACTCGTACACAGCCTCCGCGCCCTGGATGCAGAGAGTAAATAAGGCAGCAAAATAGCATACAACTCCCTGTCAATAGCATAATTTTACTATCATTTATAAAGATTTTACTAAAATATCCAGATGAGTCCCATCTGGATATTTTTTTCGCAAAAATTGAAAGGTGCATCAAAAAACAGTCCATTTTGTTTAATATATCCATATGGTATTATAATCTCATCAAAAAGCTATACGAAATAGCTAATAAGAACGAATAAAAAATGGGAGGTTTCTTATGAAGAAAAAATTAGTTTTAGCGATGGCAGCAGCAATGGCAATCACATCCTGTGCAGTTCCTGCATTTGCTTCTGATGATGCAGCAGGCGGCGGAAAGATCGGAATTTCCATGCCGACACAGTCTCTGGAGCGTTGGAACAGAGATGGTTCTTATCTGGAAGAACAGTTCAAAGCAGCTGGCTATGATGTAGAGCTGACATACTCCGACAACGAAACAGACCGTCAGGTAAATGATATCCAGAACCTGATCTCCGACGGAGTTGACCTTCTGGTAGTTGCAGCTATCGATGGTGAAGCACTTAACACAGTTATGGATGAAGCTAAAGATGCTGGAATCCCGGTTATTTCTTATGACCGTCTGATCAAATCCGATGCAGTTTCCTACTATATTTCTTTCGATAACTACACAGTAGGTACTCTTCAGGGACAGTACGTAATCGATACTCTGGATCTTGACAATGCAGGTGACAAAACCTACAACATCGAGTTCACAGCAGGTGACCCGGCAGATAACAACGCTGGATACTTCTTCAACGGTGCTTACGATACTCTGAAACCTTATCTGGATGCAGGAACATTAAATGTAGTTTCCGGACAGACAGATTTCGACTCTGTTGCAACAGCTCAGTGGGATACACAGACAGCTCTCGAAAGAATGCAGAACATCCTCGCTTCCTACTATGCAGACGGAACACAGCTTGATGTAGCTCTTTGCTCCAATGACTCTACAGCACTTGGTGTTACACAGGCGATCGAGTCTGACTATGCAGGCAAAAATGACGTTCTGATCACAGGACAGGACGGTGACGAAGCAAACCTTGCAAACATCGTTGACGGAAAACAGTCCATGACCGTTTACAAAGCAGTTGCAAACGAAGCAGTCGTAACACTTGACCTTGCAGAAGCAATGCTGAAAGGTGACACAATTGATGAATCTCTGATCAAAAACTCTGGCTGGGATTTCGATTGTGCATATGATACAGAATCCTATGAAACATCTGATGGAAACAAATGCCCATCCTTCCTGCTTGTTCCTACAGTTGTAACCAAAGACAACATGAAAGAAGAACTTGTTGACACAGGATACTACACACAGGACGATGACGGATACCTTCATCCAGCAGGCTGATACTTCCGCAGGCAGTGAGCAACCAGTAAATATATAAACTTGAATTAAATGGGCGGGGTGAATGCCCCGCCTGCTTTTTGGAAAGGGGGCGCCATTTTGGCAGATAATATTTTAGTAATGGATCACATTACGAAGGAGTTCCCCGGTGTCAAAGCTCTGGACAATGTAAATCTTGAGGTCCAGCGAGGAGAGATTCACGCGCTGATCGGTGAAAACGGTGCGGGAAAATCCACACTGATGAACGTATTAAGTGGTCAGTATCCATATGGAAGTTATACAGGTACCGTTACCTATGAAGGCGAGGAATGTAAGTTTAAAAACCTGAACGACAGTGAAGCGAAAGGTATCGTCATTATTCATCAGGAACTTGCACTGATTCCGTTGCTTTCTATCGGAGAGAATATGTTTCTCGGAAACGAGATTAAGAATAAAAGAGGCAGCATTGACTGGGACAAAACATACAGTGAAGCAGAAAAACACATGGCTCAGGTTGGGCTCCATGAATCTGCACAGACACTGATCAAAGATATCGGAACAGGTAAACAGCAGCTGGTAGAGATCGCCAAGGCATTTTCCAAGAAGGTTAAACTTCTGATCCTGGATGAGCCTACCTCTTCTCTGAATGATGAAGATGCCAAGATGCTTCTGGATCTTCTGATGGAATTCAAGAAAAACGGTCTTACCTCTATCATCATCACACATAAACTGAATGAGATCATCTATTGTGCAGACCGCTGTACGATCATCCGAGATGGTACAACGATCGAAACACTGACAAAAGGCGTAGATGACTTAAGCGAAGACCGTATCATCAAAGGTATGGTTGGCCGTTCTATGGATGACCGTTATCCGGCCAGAAAGCATAACGTCAGCAAAGATGTCATGCTGGAAGTAAAGAACTGGACCGTACATCATCCGCTTTATCCGGAAAAAGTCGTAGATGACAATATTTCCTGTAAAGTACATAAAGGCGAGGTTATTGGTTTCTCCGGACTGCAGGGTGCAGGACGTACTGAGTTTGCAATGTCCGTATTCGGAAAGAGCTACGGAAGCAACATCAGTGGTGAACTCTATATCAAGGGAGAAAAAGTAAACCTCAAGAATCCGCGTGATGCGATCCGTCATGGTCTTGCCTATGTAACAGAAGACCGTAAGACAAACGGTGTGATCCTCGGAGAATCTATTCGATTTAATACAACGCTTGCACGACTTTCCAAAGTCTGTGAAAAGGGCGTGATCAACACAGATCTGGAAGTGCACCTGGCTGATGAGATGACAAAGGAAATGGGAACCAAGACTCCTTCCAATGAGCAGAAGATCGGCAACCTTTCCGGTGGTAACCAGCAGAAAGCACTTCTCGGCAAATGGATGTTTACAGAACCGGATATCCTGATTCTGGATGAGCCGACACGAGGCATCGATGTAGGTGCAAAATACGATATCTATTGCCTGATCAACAAAATGGTAGAAGATGGAAAATCAGTTATCATGATCTCATCCGAAATGCCGGAGCTTCTTGGTATGTGTGACCGTATCTACGTTATGAGTGAGGGTCGTCTGGCAGGCGAACTCAGTGCCGAAGAGGCAACACAGGAACGTATTATGGCTTCGATCATGCAGGAGCAGAATAAGAAATAAGGTCGAAACGTGAATTCGATTCTACCGGGAAAGGGGTAAAAAAATGAAGTTTAATGTAAAAGATTTCTTAAGAAAATATACAATGGTCATTGCACTGGTAGTTGTATTTATCCTGTTCTGTGGCCTGACAGATGGAAGACTTCTGTATGCACAGAATATGTCAAACCTGATGCTTCAGAATGGTTACGTTCTGGTTCTTGCATGTGGTATGTTGTTATGTATCCTGACAGGTGGTAACATCGACCTTTCTGTAGGTGCTGTTATCTGTATGGTCGGCGGTCTTGCAGCCGTCATGATCGGTAACAAAGGAATGAACCCATATCTTACCATTATCATCTGCCTCGTTGTAGGTCTTCTGGTAGGTGTATGGCAGGGTTACTGGATCGGTTACAAACGTATCCCTCCATTTATCACAACACTTGCAGGTATGTTCATCTTCCGTGGATTTGGACGTCTGATCCTGGACAACAAGACTGTTTCTATCCAGGACAAAGGTTTCCTGAATGTATTTACATCCTACATCAACATTCCTGGACTTGACGACACAGCAAACTATTCTGCATTGATCGTTGGTATCGTAGTTGCAGTTTATGTGATCTTCAACGTAGTTCGTTCCAGAGCAAACAAAGCAAAAAGAGGATATCGCCAGAACACAGCATTTTCTGATTACAGCAAAGCAGTCATCATCGCAGCAGTTATCCTCTGGTACTGCTACAAACTGTTCCAGTACAAAGGTATCTCCATCATGTTCGTATGGGTTGTTGCAATCTGCCTGATCTACAACTTCATCACATCCAGAACAGCATTTGGACGTTACTTCTACGCAATCGGCGGTAACGAGAAAGCTACACAGCTTTCCGGTATTGATACAAACAAAGTTTACTTCATCGCGTATGCAAACATGGGACTTCTTGCAGGTCTTGCAGGTCTTCTTTGTGCAGCACGTGTAGGTTCTGTAAACGGTAGTACAGGTACATCCTTCGAGATGGATGCGATCGGTTCCTGTTTCATCGGTGGTGCTTCCGCATACGGCGGCAGCGGTACTGTAGGCGGTGTAGTGATCGGTGCTCTTCTCCTCGGTGTCATCAACATGGGTATGTCCATCATGGGTATCGGTGATTCCTGGCAGTACGTAGTAAAAGGTGCCGTACTTCTTATCGCAGTTGTATTTGATGTATTATCCAACAGAAAGAACGGCTGATCGATCTGATCAGATTAACAAGAGGAGTCATTGTGCAAAAGCAATGGCTCCTTTTGCAATGCTGTCATAATTGTGTTACAATATGAAAAAATACAAAGGAATTATGATGAATTATGAAAAAATTTACACTGACAGTTTTTTGCATACTGGCAGGATGCATCTTTTTTCTGTCAGGGATCTGGGTCTACTTTCAGAAATCCATGGATAAGGTGGATCTGGGCGAAGGAGAATATGCAGCGAGTTATCAGAAGCACTATCTGATGATCTCCAATGACAAAGATACCCTGATGTGGCAGTCCATCTACCAAAGCGCCAGCGAAACTGCCAAAGAAGCCGATGCCTACGTCGAACTTCTTTCACCGGAACAGATGAAGAATTACACACAGGAAGACTGTCTGCGGATCGGGATCGCATCTCACGTTGACGGGATCATTCTTGAAGCAGACGGAAGCAAGGCCGAGCAGAAACTGATCGAAGAGGCTGCCCGCGAGGGAATCCCGGTTGTCACGATCCTTACAGACGATTCTGCATGCCGCAGGATCAGCTTTGTCGGTCTGAACAGTTATGAGATGGGAAGTGCTTATACTGACCAGATAGCAGGAATGCTGAATGAAAAAGGGACTACACAGATCCTGTTTCTTTCGACTTCCAGTTCCAAGACACAGGAGACCAATCTCGTTTACTACCAGGTAAAAAAAGAACTGGAATCCAGGAAAAAAACAGGCCAGTCTGTCAATCTGTCAGAGTACTGTGTGGATAGCAGTGCAGATTTTGACACGGAAGAATTTGTCCGGGATATGTTTGTAAATGAGGAAAGTCTGCCGGATGTCCTGGTATGCATGGATGAAGTCGTGACGGAATGCGTATATCAGGCCCTGGTCGATTATAACCAGGTTGGAAATGTCAAGGTGATCGGTTACTATTATTCCGATGTGATTCTGAATGCGATCGACAAGGGGATCCTGTCCTCCACGATCGCGATGGATATGGATGAAGTAGGAAAATACAGTGTCAACGCACTGGAAGAGTATTTATCTCTTGGGCACAGCAACGGATATTACAGTGTCAATCAGCATGTGATCACAAAGGATAACACCGATGAGTACAGAACGGAGGGCGAAAAATGACAGAAAAAAAGGACACCCCTTCCGTAAATAATTCCATACAGACCAGACTGAGTGGAGTCATGCTCATGGTGCTTGTCTTTGCACTCGGGATCAATTTCTTTATTTTCAGTCAGATCCAGAATGCCGTTACCAGGATCGATGCGGTCTTTTCCAGCAATGTCGATGTGAATGAGCTTTCGGAAGCACTGGAACTTGTTGAGAACACAGTCTATGAATACCTGAATACAAAAAGTACCGAGACACTGGAAAACTATTACCGTTATGACCAGAATTACAAAAATCTGATCGAAGATCTCAACGACAAAAACATGGACAGCGAAGTAAAGATGCTCGAAAAAAACATCCGCAGGATGTCCGAGAGTTATCTGGATCAGACAAATGAGACAGTTCAGGCGAAGCGAGGAAGAAATGTAGAGAAATACAAGACTTCCTACGAAACAGAAAATCAGCTCTATGAATATATCAACACTTACATATACAAATTAAATAATTTGCGCTTTAAGACAAACTCAGCAAATTATCAGTTATTACTGTCATCGATGAATGTGCTGTACAGACTCTGCCTGATCGTACTGATCGTCGTCTATGTGGTTGGGCTTGCAGTGACGGTCCTTCTGGTGCGGAATATGATCCGCCCGCTGACCGCTCTTTCCAATACGGCACATGAGGTTGCAAAAGGAAATCTCGATGTTCCGCAGCTTCCTATTGTTATGGATGATGAAGTTGGAGTCGTGACGAGAAGTTTTAACCAGATGCTGGAGAGCATCCGCGAGAACATCGACCAGCTCAAGGAAAGCATGGAGCGGCAGGCGCAGATGAAGGAACGAGAGCTTATGATGGAGGCACACCTTAAGGAAGCACAGCTGAAGTTCCTTCAGGCGCAGATCAATCCGCATTTCATTTACAATACACTCAATTCGATCAAGATGATGGCGGTCATGCAGGGGTCACGCGGTATTCAGAATATGACGGAGGCGCTGGGCAGCATCCTGCGGTCAAGCCTGAGCAAGGCAGAGGAGCAGATCACATTGCGGGAGGAGCTGGCTCTGCTGGAGCAGTATATCTATATTCAGAATATCCGCTACAAGGGGAACATTGAATATGAGGTCGATGTGCAGGATGAGAGCCTGCTCGATCTGCGGCTTCAGCGCTTTCTGCTTCAGCCGCTCATCGAAAACGCCATTCTGCATGGCATTGAAGCCGCGCCGCATCACGGCGGCACGATCCGTCTGACGGCATGGAGAGAAAAGCGGGAGATCTACATCTCTGTTGAGGACGATGGAGCAGGTATTCCGCCGGAGATCTTACAGCGCCTTCAGCGTCATGAACAGGTGACGCAGGGCAGCATCGGCGTTCACAATGTGGATGAACGTCTGCGCATGCTGTACGGCGAGGACTGCGGACTGTCCTTTGAGAGTGAGGAGCACGTTCGTACCTGTGTGACGGTACACCTGCGGGAAATGGGGGAGAGCAAATGAGAAAACCGCGCATACTGATCGCGGATGACGACACGATGGTTCGCATTGGACTTAAAACCGTCATTAACTGGGAAGAAAACGGCTTCGTTCTGGTCGGGGAGGCGGCGAACGGACTGGAGGCGATGCAGCTCGTACAGGAAAAGAAGCCGGACATCGTCATTACTGATATCAAAATGCCGGGCATGGACGGCATCGAGCTCATCCGTCAGCTGCGGCAGCAGAGCACGCCGCCGGAAATTCTGGTGCTGAGCAGCTACGACGAGTTCGAACTGGTCAAGCAGGCGCTCAAGCTGGGCGCACGGGACTATCTGCTCAAGCTGAACCTCAATCCGGAGGAGCTGCTGCACAGCCTGCGCGCCATTGCTGCGGAGAATACTGCCGCCTCGCCGCTGTTTTCTGGTGACGACGAGAAGAGCCGTGCGCTGCTGCGTCAAAATTTTCTGTGGGATGTGGTTTCTAATTACTACATGAACGGACAGCAGCTGGAGCAGTCCATGCGTGAA
>ERZ838399.1392-NODE-1392-length-22804-cov-10.301903_pt1 | contig 22804 bp, 20 predicted proteins | sample MGYA00519683_ERZ838399 | MGnify/ENA primary metagenome ERZ838399 (study PRJEB31850, sample SAMEA3708833) | human gut metagenome | biome: human gut; feature: human-associated habitat; material: faeces | place: China | collected 2014 ...
CACGGTTCTTAGAGGGGAAAGCGGTAGTAATACCGCTGACCTACTCGACCAGATTTTGGAGAATAAGCAGAAGTTCATCAGCCAGATCATGACCAGTAAATCCCCGGTCAGGGCTTGTGAAGATGTGGATGATACGGCACTGTCCTATGCGGAAATAAAGGCACTTGCCACAGGCAATCCGTACATTAAAGAAAAAATGGATCTGGATGTGCAGGTGAGTAAGCTAAAACTTCTAAAGGCAAACCATACCAGTCAGATTTACCGTCTGGAATCCGATATTGCAAAGAATTTCCCGGTACAGATCAGTGCATTGAAAGAGCGGATTGCCGGAATGCAGGTGGATTCGCAGGTAGTAAAAAGTGTGGATTTACAGGATAATGACACGTTTGCCATGACAGTAGGGAATGTCCTTTATGAAGATAAGAAAGAAGCAGGCGAAGCGTTGATCGCTGCTTGTGCAGGGTTAAAAACCGTCAGCACCGGCGGAAAGGTCGGGGAATATCATGGGTTCACGTTATCTGCTTCCTATAATATGTTCTCCAATGCGTTTGAGCTGACGGTCAAAGGAAAGTGCTCTTATAAGCTGGAGATCGGAAAAGACCCGGTAGGAAATATGCAGCGTATCCATAACACCCTTTCTTCCATTGACAGGAAGCTGACGGAAAGCGAACAGAAACTGGAAACCGTACAACAACAGCTTGCGACTGCACAGGAAGAGGTAAAGAAACCATTCCCGAAAGAAGCAGAGCTGAATGAAAAGATGGAACGGTTATCTGAGTTAAATGCGTTGCTGAACATGGATGAAAAGGGCAATGAGACGATTATGGCAGATGAGGATATTGGCAGAGAAGGAAGTAGCACAGATAGCAGGGATGCTGTAGAAGAAAAAGAACTTCCGGAAACAGCAGACAGAATCCATAAGCCATCTATTCTGGAACGCTTAAAGCAGGAGAAGGCACAGCAGAATACAGCGGAACAGCCATCTGTACAGAAAACTGCAAAGAAAAAACACGAACAGGAATTATAAAAGATTTCCCGTCAGAGTTTTCTCTGGCGGGGACATAAAATGGAGGGTTTGTTTATGGCAAATAATATAGAAAAACAATTAAAAGAAATATCGGAACGGCTGGAGCAGGGAGTAAAAGAAATCTTTACTTCGGAGAGATATACAGAATATCTGAATACCATGTCCAAGTTCCATAATTACAGTTTTAATAACACCCTTCTGATCACCATGCAGAAACCGGAAGCAACACTGGTGGCAGGGTATCAGGCATGGCAGAAGAAATTTAACCGCCATGTAAAACGTGGGGAAAAAGGAATCCAGATCATCGCACCGGCACCCATCCGTGAGAAACAGGAGATTGAAAAGATCGACCCGGTGACCAAAGAGCCGGTGATCGGGGATGACGGTCAGCCGGAAACAGAGATCGTGGATATGGTCATTCCAAGGTTCCGTGTGACAACGGTATTTGATGTCAGCCAGACAGAGGGAGAGCCGATTGCAGAACTGGAAGTACCGGAACTTACCGGGAGCGTACAGTTTTATGACACGTTCATGGAAGCATTGCAGAACATTTCCCCTGTTCCAATCCGCATGATGGAGATAGAAGGGGAAGCAAAAGGCTATTATCATCAGACGGAAAAGTATATCGCAATTCAGGAAAATATGAGCAATCTCCAGACCATGAAAACCGGAGTCCATGAAGTAAGCCACGCATTGCTGCATGACCGGGAAGTAATGGATGTGGAAGGAATTTTAAAAGACCGGACAACCAAAGAAGTAGAAGCAGAAAGTATTGCCTATATTGTCTGCAACCACTTTGGTCTGGATACTTCAGAATACTCTTTTACCTATATTGCCAGCTGGTGTGAGAGCAAGGATATGAAAGCACTCCGGGCATCTATGGATACCATCCGGAAAACGTCTGCAGAAGTCATTGAGAATATCGAGACACAGATGCACGAACTGGAAATGGAAAGACCAGTGCGGGATACCTTCCATAAGGAAGATTTGATCCTGCATCTTTCAGGCAGCATGGGTTCCGAGTTTACTTATGACCTGATCGAAAACATGAGCAGGGAACAGTTAGAGCAGAATGTGGGGGAATACGTCCGCCTTCTGGAAAGTGGTGAGATAGAGGAGAATGAGAAACCACTGGAAAGTTTTCTGGAAGAAAAAGGTGCTGCCGTCACACCACTCTATGACAGCAGTGGGCACGGAGAGAACTATCCGATTGATTTTTATGATGTGGAATATGATGCTGACACAGGCGTTACTTATTTTTCTGACCTTTCTCCGAAAGAGCAGGTAGAGATGTTGGTGCAAAAAGCAGAGTTTCCAAGAAATGTTTTTTCAGAAGAAGAAAAGGCATTTGTAAATGAATTCGCAGAAACCTTCCCCGGACAGGTGGAAAGACTGAATGACCTGGTATGGGACATGAGGGAATCTTACGATGAAGCCGGTTCAAAGCTGGTGTATGAAGTGATCCAGGCAGCAAGGGCGAACTTTCCAGCGAAGGAACCGGAAATTGAAGAAGAAACAGCCATGCAGTATGCCCACAGTCTGATTGAAACAGCAGAAGCTGCCAATACGGGAGATTTTACAGATTCCCAGAGAAATCTTATTGTGAATTTTGCATATAAGATGGATGACAAAGACGAAGTGCTTGGACTGGTGAACCGTATGATGACCGCAATCCGCAGACCGGGAAGTGAATATACGAGAAGCCTTATGAATGAAACACAGGCACAGATTGACAATTTCCCGGATGGCATGATCGGTTTTACGGAAATGCACGAGGCAGGAATCCAGTTAGACCATATGCTCCCGCTTACGAAAGACCGGGCATATGAACTGTACCGTGGAGGGGGAGAAATTTATATCTTACACGGAAATCCAGAGAATCCACAACGGGCAGAACAGATGCTTGTGGAGACGGAAAGTGAGATCCTTGGATATGACGGTATCTTTGGAATCACAGAAACAGAATGGGAAGTGCAGAAAGAGAGAGAAATATCTGCTACAAAACAGGAAGCACTGGAACGGCAGAATGCAGAAAAGATTGATGAGACACTTCTTCTGCATGGAGAAAGCGGAAGGTTTGCCATTTATCAGATGGATACCGGAGATGAGCATACTTATCAGTTTATGGGAATGGAATCCGCAAAGAGTCTGGGCTATACCATTGACGGAAAGGATTACCGGATGGTTTATGCAGCACCGTGGATGCCAACGATCACGTTAGACAATATATTTGAACGCTTTAACATTGACCGACCGGAAGATTTCCGTGGCCATTCCTTATCGGTAAGTGATGTGATCGTGATAAACAGGGGTGCAGAGATCACAGCCTATTATGTAGATTCTTTTGGATTTCAGGAACTTCCGGAGTTTGTCCAGCAGAGAATGAACATGCTGGAACATAATTCCGTCAGGGCATATCCGCCAGTTTATAAAGGAACATTGGAACAGGCAATGGGAGAACGGGATGTGGATGCTTATCTGGATTCCAGAAAGTTAAACCTGGACTGTAAGAAAGCAATCGAAGAAGCCATCCGGGAGAATTTTGACGGGCTACACTTAAAGCAGGATGCGGCAAAAGAAGTCGTGGAACGCTTCGGAGAAGAACGTATGACGTTTGTTATGGCAAATACCATCCGTGAACTTTCTTATGACGGCAGATTTTCCAGACAGAACAAAGACTGGGCGGAGCATATCGAAGTCCCGGAAAATATCAGCCGGGGCAGAAATCTGAACCTGGATTATGTGATCGAAAGCCACCCGGCAGTTTTAGATGGGTTTATCGACATGGCAAGAGCTGAGATCCGGATGCAGAGGATAGAACAGGCGATAGGAGAAAACGAAGTGACAATCACGACAGAGACAAGAGGATATGAAGCAGAAGGACATAACGGGACATGGCATACGGTTGATGAAAAGGAATATGCGGGGGAGAAGTTCTTCTTAATGGAACATGATGAATTTGGCTCCGATGTGGCAGGCATTATCGTAGCAGAAAATGGACAGCTTGTAGCGGAGGACTTATGGAACGAGTTTGACGCAGGCGCATTGGAAGCAGTTTCAGAATATTTGCAGGAAAATGGAACAACACTTTATGACTTGACGGAATTCCCGAAAGATTCTGTAGTAACCCTGCGGAGTGGACAGACACTTACAATCGAAGAAATACAGGCAGTACAGAAAGATACCTGGGAAGAAACGATGGCAGGAAAAAATGAATCTGGAACGGATGTTCGGTTTAATTTCCATGCAGTCAGTGAGGTGCAGCTGCCAGAAGGCATAAAGTTGAAAATGCCAGAGATTCATTACGTTGATAATTTTTATGTGATGGAAGATGTAAATGCAGAGGGTGTAGTAAAAGTAAACCGGTATGAATCACTGGATGAAGCGATGCAGGAATATTTACGCCTGCCAAATCATCATAAAAAGGTGCTTGGTATCCAGAATACGGAAACGATGCAGGAAAGCATGGATTTTATTCGATGTGAAAACGGAATAAATCAGATGACCCATGCATATGAACAGATTGGAGGATGGCTGAATCCAGAAATATATGAAGCGGTAAATAAAATGGAAAACATGCTGGACTGGAATGAGGTACAGATTGCATATCAGATTGGAAAACAATACTTTGCAATCCAGACCGCAGAAGATGGATATGACTATACATTTTACAATGAAGATTATCAGGAGGATGATGGAGGAATCTATGACAATCCGACAATTTATGTAGATGAAGCTGCCAGTGATATTTTGGAAGATAAAGGGTACTCATTGGAAGACGCAAAAGTAGTGGATTATGAAGAATTGATGGCAGATGTGGAAGAAGTTCAGGAAGAACAGATGCAGCGGATACAATTAGAAAAGAACTGCCCGGCAAGTATTTTTGAAGGATTTCGCAGGGAAGAAGCAATGCAAACCTATGAAGGAATCGCAATGCAGTTTACCGAGCGTAAAGGGTATCTGACCATACAGGCAACAGAAGAAGGATATTCGTTTATTTTTTATGACTCTGATCTGCATGAAATCCAGAGTGGTGATTACGATAATCCAGACGCATCCATTCAGGAAGCTGCTTATGAAATCCTTAAAAGTGAAAGAATGGATGATCTGGAATGTGTCAAAGTGGATTATAAAGAATTTGAAGAAATGACGATCCAGCACTCTAAGGATTTATTGCAGGAGGGGGAACTTCGTGCGACTTCTGAGATTGGAAGAAATGAACTGGCATTAAATAGCCTAAGCAGGGCAGAAGTTGAAAGAGGTGTCCTGTATCATGCACAGACAGTATTAGAAGATATGGGAATGGAACAGGAGGTAGAGCTGCTTGCTGCAAGAGTGTATGGTTCCAGAAGCAGACAAGACCTTTACCGGGAAGATTCTGACCTTGATATAGCTCTTTCCTATAAAGGTGATATTCGAGAAGATAGCTTTTTCAATGCCTTAAATGAATCTGGTATAGCGATGGCAGGAATCCAGGTGGACATTAACCCGATAGCAGAGGAGCGAATCACTCTGGCAGAGTATATAAAAGAATCTGAAAAATATCTTGACCAGCAGGAGATTAAAAAGCTCGCTGCGGATCTGGATAATTTTAGTTATGACGTTGATACCTATGAGTATAACGATACGATTGAAAATAGAGAAGAACAGGTGGAAAAACTCACGGAGGATATTTTGAATAAGAAAACAGAAGCTATCAAGGACTGGCTGCTTGAGGTATCCGAGGAATCCGATATAGATAGCGATGTGATAACTGCCCGTTCTTTACTTTCCCGTTTGGAAGATACAGAGCGACTTTCTATCTTTGACAAACAGCCAGAACAGGAGCAACCAGAAGCTACGATCAGTTTTTATGTCGCAGAGTGCATGGAGTTTCCGGTCATAGGAGAATACCATAACAACCTCACTTTAGAAGAAGCCATTAAAATATATGAGAGCATTCCGGCGGAACGGATGCATGGAATCAAGGGAATCGGATTTGCTCTGCAAGATGGTGATGAAGATTATTCCGGGGAATATGAGTTGATGAGTGCAGACCGGATACGGCGTGATCTGATAGATATGATTCCTCACTATAAAGAAAGTCCTCTGGTGCAGAAAGCAATCGCAGACATGGAAAAGTATCTGGATGAAAAGCATGGAAGGGTAAAGGAAACGGAACATACGGTAGAAACAGTAATAGGAAGTGGACAGAAACCTTTTGCGGTTGCGGCAGACAGAAGGGCAGAGCAGGAACCGGTATCTGTAAGTCAGAGCCAGCCACAAAAGGCAGAACCTGCAAGCAGAGCAAAAGGTGAAGTGAAGAAATCTGTGCTGCAGTCTTTAAAAGATTTTCAGGCAAGGGCAAAAGCACAGGAGCAGAATAAGACAACGGAGAAATCCAAGACACATAAGAAGGGAGAAGTGGAATTATGATGGATCTGGCGATGAACTTTGATGCGAATGAATGTTTAGTAACCGCAATGTTTGATAAAGGAAACCGAAATGACACGATGGAGGCAATCGACCATATCATTCCTTTTCTGAAAGGCGATGCAGATATGATTGGGCTTGTCTGCAATACCATAAGAAAACTGTTCTATATGAGTGATGAAGGTTATGAAGTTTTTCTTATGGATCTGGAAGAATATAAAATGGAACTGGGAGAGGAGGACGAAGAATGAGTACAAGTCAGTGTGCAGTATATCAGGTAAAAGATACCCCAGAGTACCGGGATGTCCGTTTCCGTTCTTACGAGAAACTGAAAAGCGAAGAAAAAACAGTCCAAGTAGAAAACTATCAGCAGGTGTACATTGGAAGAATCCAGCCGGAGGAAACTCCGGCTGACATTAAAACACGCTTGCAGAAGCAACGACCGAAAAACTTTAAAGGTCATTTCATCGGTTGCAGTGATGTGATCGTCATCACTGATGATGGAAAAACCACAGCTTACTATGTCAACAAAGATGGTTTTATCATCATTCCGGAATTTCTCACAATCAAAAGTTCCTCCGATACCAGACTTTCCATTGATACGACCGGATATGAAATCGAAGGAAAGAAAGGAACATGGCTTGCACAGGATTACATCCTGATGAATGAAAAGAAATGGTTTCTGATGGAACATGAGGAGTATGGGACAAGAGCCGCTTATGTGATTCTTAGTGAAGAAGGCACCGTAGTCATGAATGATTGTTATAATGGCTTTGATGAAGAAGCCAGACGGAATATTCAGAACTTCATGCAGCAACAGGCAGAGCAGGCACAGAAGAAACAACAGGAAATGCAGGCACAATTCCAGACCGGACAGCTACAACCTGGAGAAACACAAAAGAAGAAACCAGAGCTGGCGAACTGGCAGAAGGTCATGGATAATGGAGAATACCTTCGTAGTGCAGAGATGACAGAAGAAGCCAACTATAATATGATTGACGGACTGATGAATAACACTCCAAAGAAAAAGGATAAGAACGCTCCACGGAGATCGGTACTTAAACGGCTCCGAAATCATCAGAAGAAGATAGCCAGTCAAGGGAAAGGACAGCCACAGCAACAGAAGGCGATGGAAGAAGAGATGGAAAGGAAGAAGAAGTAAAAAAGTCTTGCCGGAATTTTTGAGGGCAATATATAAAAAATGGTTGATTTTTTCTCTCAAATATCATATCATAATACTAACAGGACTCCCCGCACCTCTCACGCAAGTGATGTGTCCCATGGGGAGACATTTTTATTTTTGGAGAAATAATGGTGAATACAAGTGAAACTAAAAATGAAAAGTTGCAAAATAATGAAGCAACTGTACAGGTAATGAAACAACCGAAAACCTTTGCTCAACAAGTCGAAATTATTAAAGAAAAGGGTTTTATTATAGATAATGATACAGAATGTATCGGATTTTTAAAACAGGCGAATTATTATAGATTATCTGCTTATTTCCTTCCGTTTAGAAAAAAGGATGGGACGTATTTTTTAAATATAAACTTTCACAGAATTCAAAGAATCTATGAATTTGACAGTAGATTGCGTGGTGTATTATTTAATTATATAGAAAAAGTTGAATTATATTTAAGAACGCAATTAGCCTATTACAGTGGACATGTTCATGGGGCTTTAGGATATATGGATGGGGCTATTTACAATGACAGGCACAATCATGAAAAGTTCGTGAAACTGTTAAATGTATGTATAGAGGAAAATAAAAGTACATCAGTAGTTCAGCACCATAAAGAAAAGTATGGCGGAAATTTTCCTATATGGGTTATTGTTGAATTTTTTTCAATGGGAATGTTGTCCTACTTTTATGCGGATTTGCAGTCTGGTGACCAGAAATATTTAGCAAAAGAATTATATGGTACATCAGTGGCCTGTTTAAAAAGCTGGTTACGTTGCATCACTGATTTAAGAAACCGTTGTGCACATTATTCAAGGCTGTATTATTGGTCATTTCCCGCATTACCCAAAATGCCAAGGGAATTAGAAATGTCACCAAACAGAAAATTGTTTTCACAAATACTTGTATTAAAATTATTATATCCAAATAAAAAAGAATGGATCAACAAAGTCTTGATAGAATTAAAAGCTATTGTAGAAGAATATGAGAATGATATATCATTGAGACATATAGGGTTTCCAGAAGATTGGTATGAGCAGTTAGAAAAATAGAGACATATTATAAGGGACAGAGGAGTAATCTGTCCCTTTTTTTAATATGAACTATAAATTTGGCTCTTTTCTACCCTGTAGTTGCTGCTCACGATTCTTCCCAAGAATCATATCAATATTCGCAGACACAGTGCGAAGTTCCCGTTCATAATCCCGATGATTAGAAAAATCTTCACGCTGTCTATCCCTCAATTCAACAAGTCGGTCCTTTTCAGCATAGAGAGATTTCATGGAAGGTAATTTATTCCCGCCAGATTTTTCTTTGAGTGTTCGGAGGGCTGTGTCATACAGGGAAAGTTCAGCCCGGTGTTCTTCAGAAAATTTCTGTTTGTTTCGGCTTTTACGATAATCGGCGTACACATTTTTATATGCCAGATATTGTCCGGTAAAATGAATCTGCTCATTCACATCTTTAAGTTGCTGTTCAGTATCTTTTAAAGATTTTCTGGAAGCACTGGTCTGGTCTGAAGCCTGATCGAGTGCTGCATGGAAATCATCAAGAGAATCATAGCCATGTTCCTGTATGTAGGCAACAGTCTGAGCCATCTGCTTTAAATTGGTGAGCTTTACTTTTTGAGCATAGGCTTCGCTCTGCTGTGCTTTAATACAGGTTTGCAGATCTATGACAAGACGGAGATCTGATTTTATGAAAATGAACGGTGCTGGTATAGCAGAAGTATCGGAGAAAGGAACGGTTGGTAAATTTGTGGAAGTATTCGGAGACTGCTGTTCCAGAATTTCTTCTTTCTGTTCTTTATGGGATTTTGTGTTTTCCTCAAATGCTTTCAAGAGAAAATCTTCTGTGTATCTGGTTCCAAGATTCCTTCCAGTGATATATTTTTTTCTGCCAGGATGAAGATAGCTGTAGCGGTTTCGACTGATCTTGAAGATGATGTGATATTTTTCATCAAGGATTTTTGAAAATTCCTCTGGTGATCTGGCGGTACTTGCAGCATCATCAATCGCATCTCGGAGAAATTGTTTCTCTGTCTGGTAACGAGTTTCCTTTGGTGTGATTCCATCTTCTTTCATTTTCTGATTTAGCTTATCTAATTTTTCTTGTCCCCGGCGTTGTGCCCAGTATTCTTTTTCGGTGATTTTTCTTTCAGCAGGAGTGAGCAGATCAACCTGATGTAGTCCTTCTTTTTTACACATATTCATAACTTCCTGTTTTAAATGGGTAAGGTATGCTGTGCTTAGATGGTGCTTGTATCCGGCTTTTGCTTCACAGTCAAATTCCATATAGGGTTCCCATGGTATATCATATTTACGGAGACTGTTGATTACGATATGCACATGGATATTACCACTTTCGTTATGCCCGTCAGTATGAGTACAGACTAAAGCCTGATGACCGGGGAAGTTCTTCTTTGCAAAGTTCAGCCCAAGTTGCTGTGCCCGTTCACCAGTTAGTCCGCACTCATCTCTATCTTTCGGGTCAAAGCTGATAATGTAATGATGAGACTTGATCTCATTGAAATTTTTATTTTTATGGTAGTAGCTGTTTAGTTCCTGACATTCAGATGCAAAAGTAAACGGATCACAGTTCAGACCATCCAGGTAATATTCATCTCGTAATATCATATGCCCCTCATCATCGAGGATTGGCTTTTGGGTGTATTCATTATGCTGAAAGATGAGATACCGTTCAGATTCTCCATAGTCAGCATTTTTGCTTGCGATATGTTTAATCACTGCCACGGAAATCACCTACCATTCTCATCACTTCATATTTCATTTCATAAATATCACGGAGAGATTTTTTTATTTCTGTTCTCATTTCTGAGGAGATAATGCCGCCTTGATTAAAATATCTGGCAATCTGGTTGAGGTTGTTTCCTATCTTTCCAAATTCACCAATCAGTTTTTTTATTTCTGGAACATCTGCGGTAAGTTCATATTTGATAACAACATTCTGGGTGTTCAAGGCATTTCGGATAAAATCAGAAACACTCATGTTTGTTGCGGTAGCTCTTTCCGACAGAATTTCATATTCTGTTTCACTCATACGCAGATGAACGTCTTTGGTTTTGATAAGGGATTCGTCTTTTTTTGGTCGTGTCATAAATGCTCCTTTCTGCATAAAGGTTCCGCATAAGGAAATTTTACAGCTTGCTGTGAAAGCAAGTGATGGAGAATCATCACGCTGTGACCATGTAAATGGAAACCAATACACATATCTGTGATTGTGGTCGAGGGTATGGGGAAACGAAATCCCCATCAAGTTGCAAGTCGCCAAGAACCCGGAAAGGGGTTATTGTGCTACATTGCGAAACTTGCTCTGAAAGAGAGTAAAAGCCCTTCTATAATAAAAGCCAATTTAAGAAAAGGAATGATAACTGAATCTTGCGAATCTATGGTACTATGCGACTTGTATATTTCGAGCATAAGAAATATAATAGAGGACAGTACAATATCAGGAGGTCAATTATGGATGGATATATGACACTTAGGGAAGCAAGTGAAAAATGGGGTATCACGGCCCGGATGATAAATTATTATTGCTCATCGGGGAGAATCAAGGGTGCGGTAAAGGTATCAACTTTATGGCTGATACCACAGGATGCAGAGAAACCTGCGGATAAGCGGAGAAAAAATAATACAGCTATGGAGGTGCAGCCATGAAATTATTATTAGTGGAAGATAATGTAAAAGTAAAGGTTTGTTTAAGATAGTAATTAAAAAATTTAATACTAAAAAAACGAAATACACAAAAACTACAAGAAAAACTGATAAAATAAAAAAAACGGAAAATAAGAGGTAGCTAAGAATGAAAAAAATTTTAATTATAGAAGATGATTTGGATATTCAAGAGCTGATACAGTTTTTTTTAGAGGATCAAGGGTATGAAGTGATTACGGCATCTGATGGAATAGATGGTATTGCGGTTTTTCTGAAAGAACAAATTGACTTGATACTGCTCGATATTTTACTTCCTAAAATGGATGGGTATGCAGTTTGTGAACTAATACGAAAAGAATCGGAAGTACCAATCATTATGATAAGTGCATTGGGAAGAGAAGAAGACCAGATAAAGGGATTTGAAATGCAAATAGATGACTATATCCCCAAGCCGATTTCTCTTCCAATTATGATAAAAAAAATAGAAGCTGTTCTGCGTAGATATGAAGGAGTAGATATAACAAAAGATCACGAGTTAAAATACAGGGAGATAATATTGATTGTAGGAAATTATCAAGTGAAAATAGGGAAAAAGTTAATTGATTTGACACAGAAAGAATATGAAATTTTGAAAGAATTGATTGAAAATCAGGGATGCGTGATAACAAGAGAGAGCTTTTTAAATCGTCTATGGAAATATGAATTTGAAGGTGAAGAACGTGCAGTTGACAATCATATCAAAAATTTGCGGAGAAAATTGGGAAAAGCAGGGGATTATATAAAAACGGTAAGAGGGGTGGGGTATCGAATTGATAAAGCTAATTAGAGAACATTTGTCTACAAAAATATTTATACTTACGGTATGCTTATTGATTACTGTTGGTGGTGCGATTTATGGAATGGTTGCATTGGGGATGTCACGGAGCTATTTTTTAGAGTTGGATAGAAGTTTGAGTAATCAGACGGAAAAAATGGTACTTCAATTATCGAATACTTCAGTGCAGGAAATAGATGGAATATTAAAAATGTTTGCATTGGAGCATGGGATTTCTATTGTCTTAAAAGATAGTGACGAAAAGGTACTTGGTATATATGGAGATATGGAATATTCACTGGCTCCTGGAACAGATGTAGAAGATATTCTGTTAGGCAGTGGGATAACGGAATCTTATTCCTGTAAGTTAACGAATGGAAAAACATATTGGATTCAAGTGTTTGGAAACAAGGAGAAAGTAAATATTGGACTGGAATCATTAAAAAGAATTTTACCTATGTTGGGGGCTATTACTTTTTTGGCAGCATTAGCTATTGCTGCTTTATACACAAAATATATTACGCGTTCAATTTTAAAGGTGAGTGAAGTTTCAAAAAAAATGGCAAATCTTGATTTTCGAGTTCGATATACAGAAGACCGGAGGGACGAGATTGGAATTTTGGGAGAAAATCTGAACGAACTTTCGGAAAAATTAGAGAGTGCTTTGGATGAATTGAAAGAAAAAAATACTGATTTAGAGAAAAGCATCAAACTTGAGCAGCAACTGGAACAACAACAAATGGCTTTTTTTTCAGCTGTTTCGCATGAATTAAAAACTCCGATTACAATTCTAAAAGGACAAATTCAGGGAATGTTATTAGAAGTAGGGGGATATAAAGACCGAGATAGATATTTAAAACGTTCTTTTGAAGTAGCTAATTCCATGGAGAATATGGTGCAGGAAATTCTGTATGTTTCAAAAATTAGAACATCGGGATTTGAGTTGAAATTGATAGATATACCACTTCACCAACTTGTTGAGAATGTGATTAAGGAACAGGAAGATATGGCTATTGATAGGGGATTACAGTTTCATATACGAATAGAAGAATCAACTTGGATACGGGCAGATGAAGCTCTTTTCACGAAGGTCATAAGTAATGTGGTAGGAAATGCAATTAAATATACGAATGAGGATGGAAATATATGGGTTGGAGTGTATAAAAGAGGTGAAGAAATAATTTTTTGGATTGAAAATGAAACGGAATCTATTGATGAGAAAGAAATTCCAAAATTATGTGATGCATTTTATCGTATTGATAAATCCAGAAATAAAAGAACTGGTGGAAGCGGCTTGGGATTATATATTACAAAAATGATTTTAGAACAGCATCAGTTTCCTTATTGTATTGAAAATACAGAAAAAGGCATAAAAGTGGAAATAAGATGTTATGAACCAACCAGAAGGCTGTTGTGACGGAAAATCACAACAGCCTTTATACATATAAAATACATAAAAAAAACGGGAAAATCATACATTCAATTTTTATAATATAAAGAAAAAATATGTAATGGAGGATTTTTTATAAATGAAGAAAAAAATATGTATAGTATTATGTTTGGGTTGTATAGGAACCGTATCAGTTGTTGGGTGCAGCAATAAAAATTTTGATTCAAAAGTAACAGGGGATAATCAGACAACTACCGAGAATGTATCTGATATACTGAATGATCAAGAGAAAAAAGAAGGCGGTTACGAGAACGAGTCAAGTAGTAATGCTGATGACAAAGAGAACTCAGCGGACGATTCAGAAGTGTTGGCAAATGCAGATTTGCGTGGAGCTGTTTTGGAATTTTCAGACACAGGATGTAATATCAGCATAGGGACGCAGACGGATGATGCAGAAATGGTTCCTGCTCCGGGAGCGGTTGTTGAAGAAATGAATCAGGTGAAAATAGTATATGGAGAAAATACCTATTTTCAGATTTCTCATTCAACGATGACGGGTATTACGCTTGAGGATTGCCGGAAAGAAGAAGTGAAAAAGCAGTCAATGCTCTATCTGTATGGGGATTACCAGGAGGATGGTACGTTTTTGGCTAAAAGGGTAATTATTGACCGATTTGAATAGGAAGGAGAATGGGAATGAATTTTGCAGAAAGAGCATTCCGCTACCTTTTCAGGAAAAAAGGAAAAGCGATTATCTTGTTTTGGGTATTGCTTATTACCGAAACAATGATTTTATCTACTGTCACTATATTACGGGCATCCGAAGTAGCAAGAATTGAACTATTAGGGAAATCAAAAGCGAAATTGTTGATCGAACGGGAAAAAGCGGAGGAATTGTTTACGGATGATGAATACAAAAAACTTGAGAAACTGGAAAATGTGAAGGCGGTAAATCGAGTAGCAGAAGTGCAGTTATATCCAATGGATTTTAAAATTATAACGAAAAGTGAGAGTGTTGATGCAGACAACCAAAAATTGCGCATAATGGCCTACGATAGCCTTGAAGATGATGGCCCATTTGCTGACGGGCAAATTCATCTGACGAAAGGAAAATATCCTCGCAAAGAAGGTGAAATAGTAGTAAATCAGTTTCTTGCAGAAGTAAATCAATGGGAAATAGGGGAAACTGTTTGTTTCAAATCTCATTCAGGTGAACAATCACAGGCAAGCATATCAGGAATCTATATTTCGGGTATAGAAGAAAAGCAAGGGAAGGAACCATTAGCAGTAAACAGAATTGAAAATACAATTTATGGAAAACCCGAGTTCGTATGTCATTTACAAGAAACGTGCGGATATGAAAACTTAATCGTATATGTAGATAATCCAGAGCAGTTGAGCAGAACACAGCTAGAAGTAACACGCATTTTGAAAAACTATAGAGTGATGAAAGCAGATAACCTGTTTCAGAAAATGGAAATTCCGCTCTTACAAGTTGTTAGGGTTGTAAAAATGATGTTGGGATTATCGGTTGTATCGTCTGTACTTGTAATAACATTGCTTTTGTCTATGTGGATGAGAGCCAGAAAGAAAGAAATAGCAATTTATGTGAGTCTTGGAAAAACAAAAGTAGATTTGTTTATGCAGATTATTTTGGAATGCTTTTCAGTATTTGGATTTTCTACAATAATAGCTCTTTATACTGGAGATAAGATGCTGATAGTATTGGAAAAGTTTTTAGATTGGAAAAGTATTGGGGCTTTTACATCTATGCAAATATATGCACAAAATAAAGATATATGTTATCTCATATTATCAGGAACAATAATTTTATTGCTTTCTATTTCTATTTCACTTTTTCCAATATTATGTACAAAGCCAAAAAAAATTTTAGCAGAAATGGAGGGATAACATGAATGTTTTACAAAGAGGAGTACGTTCAGTGTTAAGAAAACCGATAAAAAGTATTATTCTATTGTTTATTGTAATTGTTATGAGTGGCCTATTTTTAGGTGCTATGGCAAGCCGTTCAGCAAGTATTTATACACAAGACGCTACAAGACAGGCAATAGGGGCTACCTTTCGCATAGAAGGAAATGAGGAGAATAGGAGAAAGCGATTAGATCAGGCAATGGATGTACTGGGTGATCGGGAGGGCAGTTATGGAGGAGTTACTCATAAATGGTTAGAAAATGGGGCGGATATGGTAGTTACAGATAACTCATTTGAGACGGTTAAGGAAGATGATGTAAAAAAAATAGCTCAGGTGGAGGGGATTGAGGAATATAATTTGATAACAATAGCAACTGTTGTGAATCCGGTCAATTTTTCGAGAATAGAAGATCCAGATATGGATCAAAGTACGGATGTAGGCGGTGTCAACCTACGAGGTAATCGCATAATGGAAATGGATATGGACGTATCTGCAGGTAAGATTTCACTGATTGAAGGAAGAATGATTGAAAAAGATGACAGGGATGTTTGTGTCATCTCGAAAGAATTGGCAGAACTAAACCATTTAAAAACTGGGAACTTATTAAAGTTTAATGATTACCATGACAAAGAACATTCCACAATATACAGTGCCGAGATTATCGGAATTTATGAAACAAAGCAAGAACGAAAATCTATTATGTATGGGGATTCTTATCGTCCAGAAAATACAATATTTACGGATATGAGTTTCCCGGAAAAACCATCCGGAAATGAAGGAAATCCTTTCTATCAGTATGCTATATTCAAAGTCCAAAATGCAGGGAAGTACGATCAAGTTAAAAAGTCTGTACAGAAAGCGAATATAGATTGGTCACGATATGACTTAATTGATAATAATGGAAATATTAAAAATATGACAGAAAATTTTGGGCAGATGGATCAGATGAGTATGGGATTATTACTAATAGTTTCAGTGTCAGGTCTTGTGATTTTAGTTTTAGTTTTTCTGTTTTGGATAAAAAATCGTACGCAAGAAATAGGAATTATGATGTCACTTGGAAAGTGCAAATTTGAAATATGGGTACAGTTTTTATGGGAAGCAGTAATGATAAGTATTATAGGGATGTTGTTATCCTTTGCAATTTCCCCAATTATTGCAGAGACTTCAGCTTCATATTTAGCGAAAGAAACGCAGACCTTAAGGTTAGAACAGCAGGAACAGGAAAATACTGGTACCTATATAGATGGATATATTGCACCGGATTTAAAAATACAAGATGTGGAGGTTCATATAACGAAAGAAATGGTTCTGATGGATATTGGGATGATATCAGGTATTTTGATTATTGCAGTATTAGTAGCAGGAATCACGATAATGAAGAAAAGGCCGAAGCAGATATTAAGTGAAATGAGCTGAATAACGGGGTAGGAGGTTATAGAAATGAGTAAAAATGCAGGAAACATTGTTCTTGAGGCAAAGAATGTTGTCTATTACTATAAGGCGAATAAAGGCAAAAAAGTTTTAGATTATATATCATATGGCTTTGAGATAGGAAAAATGTATGCCATTTTGGGACCAAGTGGTTCCGGTAAGACAACTTTTTTATCGCTTTTGGCAGGTTTGGATTCTCCGACGGATGGGGGAATTTATTATGAAGGGGTAAATATAAGAAAAAAAGGACTACACAACTATCGAAAGAAAAATATGTCATTGGTTTTTCAGAATTATAATCTGATAGATTATTTGACTCCAGAAGAAAATGTGATGCTGGGTGGAAAGAAAGACATAGAGAAAATTTTGGAAGCGGTTGGAATACCGAGGGAAGACTGGAAACGGCAGGTCTTACAGTTATCAGGAGGACAGCAGCAGCGAGTGGCTATTGCAAGAGCATTAGCAAGTCCTGCGAAGGTATTGCTTGCAGATGAACCTACAGGAAATCTGGATGAAGAAATCGCAGACGAAATTATTAAGATATTGATGAAAAGTGCGCATGAAATGGGAAAAAGTGTAATTGTCGTAACACATAGCAAAAAAATAGCTGATGCTGCAGATGTGGTACTTAAAATCCATGAGGGGAAATTGTATCATTTGGTTTAAGTGTATGTAAAGTTATAGTGTTTTATAGCATGAAATAATATGAGGTGAGCTGTATAGGAAAAATTTTATTGCTATCTTTTGATGGAGATGAAGAAAATTTAATAGAATCTGTTATTTCCATTTTGGATGCTGGAAGAGAAAAATTTACATTTCAAGAAATAAAACTAAAGCCAGAGCTACAGCATAAAGGAATCGTTATTGACTTAGAACGGAGAGAAGTTATCAGAAACGATGAAAAAGTTGAATTGACTTATACAGAGTTTGAAATTCTCCAGCTTCTTGCACAAAATACCGGCAGGGTATTCAGTAAGGAACAAATTTATGATGTAGTCTGGAAAGAACCATATTCTGGAGATTATAATATCGTAATGAGCCATATCAGGCACATCCGGGAAAAGATAGAGGATGATCCGGCTCACCCGGTTTATATTCAGACGGTATGGGGTGTGGGGTATAAGTTTAATGGAAGGGCAGGCAGCGAGTGATTTCGCTGCCGTTTTTTAAATTTCCGGTGTTGTGAGAGGGAGTTCTTTTGGAACTTCCGGTGATGCGATATTCAGATATTTTTCCATGTTCTGCCGGATAAGTTCCAGCTCTGCAATTTCAGCTTTTTCTGTTTTGTGCTGCTTGAAAAGCTCATTTTTCCGGGAAAGAAGGTCGTTATAAGTCTGTTTTAATTTTCCGACATTCATGCGGGCTGGGGCAATGCCATCTCGCTGTAGCATACGTTCTGCACCGGAAAAAAGGATAAGCTGGGATTCATATTTCCGCAAAAATCTGTCCTTGTCTTTAACAGTTTCATAACGGTCATTATAAGGTTTATTTTCCTGATATTGTTCTGCATATTTGATCATTTCCGCCAGTTCCTGCATTTGATGCTCCAGAGAAATAATCGTGCAGTTGGAGTTCTTGGTCTGTTCCTGAAGGAATCGAATCCGGCTGTCAAGTTCTGCAAAATTGTGGATGTCGTGAGCTATCATTTTGCTGTATGTTTCGGATGCGATTTTAAGATTTTCTTTTGCTGCCCATTTTTTCAGACCAATATTTTCTGTGAATTTGGGATCAGAAGCGGTATCAATAATACGTTTCCGTTTGTAGGGCATCGGAGTGTGCTGACGCTTATTTTCTATCCGTTCTTTGATTCGTTCTTTCGTAAAATTTTTGCCCAGTGACTTAGTACTTCCACGGACAGGACGGTCTTTTCCAACAGGGCGGAAAGTAATATATTTTCCTCCGTTTTCAGAAATTTCTGTGCCTTTCATTTCATAGCCTTTGGCTTTCATTAAGGCAAGAAATTCTTCATAAGAGGAAACGGCTTTGATAGCTTGGTTAATATCTTTTCGTATCTGCGATTTCCACCCGGCATCATTTTTATTTGCAGTCCATTCATTATATTTCATGCCACGTTTTCCATCCGGCTCAATAACAGACAGACCGTGTTCCTGGCATAATTGGTCACTGAGCTTTCGGATTTCCCAATAACTTTGTTTACAATCGTGATAATGTTTGTGTTCGATATTATCTGCAGCACAGAAGATTAAATGATTATGTACATGACCTTTATCTATATGTGTGGTCAGTACATAAGAATACTTTCCCTGTAATAAGTTATCTGCTAATTCTTTTCCAATGGCATGAGCTTCTTCGTAAGAAACTTCTTCCGGCAGGAATGCCTGTATCAGATGAAATGCCTTGTTTTCTTTATCCTGACCGTCAGAAAAATTTTGTTCTGTGGTGTGGTCTAAAGTATATTTGAAATCAAGTGCAGCGGTTTCCGGGGCGCAGGCAAAAGATGAAATATAAATCTTTTCATCAGTCTTATCCGGATTACAGATGTATTCTATTGCTTTATCAACGGTTGTTTTAATACCATGGATTTTTGTGACTGCCATATCTGATCCATCAGCTCCTTTATATCTTCCATATCTTTTTTGTAAATGGTATTTGTTGTGTTTACCCGCTTGGCAATCTGATTGAGATTACCACTGAGATTTCTCATTTCACGGATGTGGGAGTAATCCACATCATAGACAAATCCATATAGCACCAACTTCCGGAGAAAAGCAGATTTGCTTCTCATTTTGGAGAGCCGGAACTTTTCATCCAGGATGTATTGTTCATCATCACTCAGGTAAAATTGTATGGGGTGTTTTCGTGTACGTTCTGTCATTTTCCAGTCCTCATTTCTTATGATTGTTTGCGATTCTCTAAAAATGGGTACAAAAAAACTGCTGTAACTTGTTCGGTTTACAACAGTTCGTATCATTTTTATTTGGTTGTTTGGACATACCTGTCCACTGCTTATTGTAGCAAAATGAAAAAAGAGGGTCAAGAGTAAGATGAAAAAATCAAGAGGGTCAGGGATACTTCCCTGTGTCATTTTTCCACATTGTCCGGAAGGGCAGTAGTGGAAAATGAGCCGTTTGTCATGACAACGGCAGTGCTTGCTTCTTTTGATGTGCAGCCTGCGAAGCAGGGTGTGCGTGTTCCGATTGCTTAGGCAATCATGGTGGAACACATAACATTTTGAAAATGGGAAAATGCAGATTTAAAGTAATTATAGTTTGCGTTAATTCATCATGTGCGGTATCATGTACACTATCATGTGTGGTCGAACCACTCATGATGCGATTGATTATATTTTAAACTTTTAATATAAAGAGCTTATGAAAAAGTAGACGATAGATTATTGGAAAAATATTGACTTTTCCGAATGATGATGGTATTTTTATTATAGGCCGTTGGGAGGCAAGGGTAATGCCCTAATCCAAATATCCCATTAGCGGGATTAAGAATGGTATATCCATTCTTTTTTTTTACCATAAAGGAGTGAAAAAAATGGCAGTTATAGAACAACCGATTACACTTGAAGAACAAGTACTGATGATGAAAAAGTATGTGCTGTTCAGACAAAAGAAGAAGATGAGGGATTTTTTGAATTATGCAGGATATTTTCGTGCCAGCAGATATGGAAAATTTCTTCTGTCACAAGTTGAAGCGGTAGGAAGTAAATCAAAACAAGATGCTTTATTCTCATTGTATTGGTTTGATGTAGAGCTTCGCCGGATTTTGACATATTATTGTAATCGGGCAGAGGTACGTTTTAAAAGTGCAGTATCGAATGCTTGCGCTATTCAAATTCAGAACGGAACATTCTATTTGGATAAACAGTTTTATACGCCATCACAAGGTGAAAAGGACGCAAAAAAAAGAAAACAGAATATTGCATTTTTTCACAATGCGTTTTTTAAAGATATTATGGATAAGGAAGAAAAACTCAGGAAAGATGTACGCAAATATCCGGAGTTGAAAGAATATAGAAAAGGTGGAAATCGCCAGAGTAATAAATTACCTGTGTGGGTGGCATTCAGTTATTTTGATTTTGGAACAGTCACGATGATGTATAATTATCTGCGTGGAGATCTAAGAAAATCGGTTTTAGTATATTCATTTCAAAAAGGAAATTATGCGAAAAGAGATACAGAACTTGTAGATACCTGGTTAGATGCTGTGCGAAATTTGCGAAATTACTGCGCCCATAATTCCATGGTGGTTGGTATGAATTCTTCTGTTGCATTGCTTGATCCGGTAGATGATGCAAAAATTTTACCGGAGGATAATGATTTGTATTCCAGATTATATGCTCTTAAAAAACTCATTCCGGCAGAAGATAAAGAAAAGCTAAAAAAGGATATACAGAGGTTAATTAAAAGAACATCTTTGGATATCAATTTACTTGGAATACTTCCTGAAAACTGGGAAGAAATGTATGATCAGATTACAGAATTTTAATTGGAATTTTTACATATAATATTAAAGCCGTTGGGAGGCAAGGGTAATGCCTTAATCCAAATATCCTATTAGCGGGGCGGGCAGGTGTAGATCATCTGTCCGTTTTTTTGAGACTTTATGTAGAAAAATATGAATAACTACATTTACTTTTTTTGAAAGAAAAGCAATGGTCTATGTATGTACAATTAACACAGATCATTGCTTATTTTTCTGTTATCCCCAGCAGATAATCGCAGGATACCTGGAAATATTCTGCCAGAGCCACCACTTCATAATCAGGTACAAAACGGATTCCCTGTTCGATTCGTAATACTGTCAAATCATTAAATTCATACCCAGCGAGCTGAAGCTGTTCAGCAAGTGCCTTTTGGGAAAGTTTTTTTGCTATTCGCAGCTCTTTCACACGTTTTCCTATTCGATTTTTGGAATTTGTATTTTTATCCCAGTAAATTATCATTCTCTTCCTCACACAAAACTTTCTAAAGATGAAGTTGTCATATATTGATTTTAAGGAGAAATCCTGATAACATACTTCTAAAGATGAAGTTATTGAAAATTTTCTTGTTCGGTAGTTAAGGAAAATTAATAATACAGCCTGTAACATGAAATACTTTTAGCAGGAAAGGTGGAAATTGTATGAATGAATTTTATGAGACAGTAGCAAATTTTCTGGAGGAAATACGTTGCGATTCAGAGGAACGGAAGTATGCAGTTGCTCCAGAAGATATGAAAGAATCAGTGGCGGAGATGAAAAAAATGCAGAAAAAATTTACGCAGCATTTAGAAAAAATGCCTGATGCTGACAGAGATGTTCTGGAAGAATACATCGAGGTGTTAGAGCAAGCTCATTTCAAAGAAGAGCAACGTGCTTATTATCAGGGAATTATGGATGGAGTGGAACTGTTGGGCGGTTTGGGACTTATAAAAAAGGGAAGTAATATGAAAAAGCTGGTAGAAAAGTTGAAAGAATAAGATGTGAGGTGGTATGCGTTTTTTACATACCACCTTCAGAAAAATTCAGATAAACTACAGATGAAAGACATATATTCCCGTTATTATCTTACGTGGGATTTTTATTTGTACGAAGATAGGCTTCAACGATGGCCAGAATGGTAGTAATCTGGTCATCGGAACATTTAGCCAGATATAATTGCAGCCGCTGATAGTCCAGATTCTCTGTATGATTATCTTTATAAAACAAAGGAACAGGTGAAACATTCAATGCACAAACAAGTTGTTTGATCTTCTCAAAGCTGGGCACATTTCCGCTGTTTTCTATTGCCTTTAAATATCTGCTGGAAATACCGGATATTTCCGCAGCCTCTTCATAAGTAAGTTTCTGGTCGGTTCGAGCCTTCTTAAAAAACAATCCCATTTCTCTGTCGATTTGCTTTTTCTTTGCCATGACTTACACCTCCATACATGTGGAAACGGTTGTTCTTTTGTCCCAACAAAAACCAGATGACACGATAGAGATCGACTTAG
>ERZ838399.1395-NODE-1395-length-22782-cov-3.489638_pt1 | contig 22782 bp, 20 predicted proteins | sample MGYA00519683_ERZ838399 | MGnify/ENA primary metagenome ERZ838399 (study PRJEB31850, sample SAMEA3708833) | human gut metagenome | biome: human gut; feature: human-associated habitat; material: faeces | place: China | collected 2014 ...
TCACAAGGCCGTACAGTAGACTTTAAAAATACAATCTTGATCATGACATCCAACATTGGATCATCCTACCTGCTGGATGGAATTCAGGATAACGGCGAAATCAAACCAGAAAATCAAGAAATGGTAATGCAAGATTTAAGAGCACATTTCAGACCAGAGTTTCTGAATCGTCTCGATGAGATTATCATGTTCAAACCATTGACAAAAGAAAACATCGGCTCAATTGTAGATTTAATGATTGCAGATGTAAACAAGAGACTGGAAGATAAAGAAATCTCCATCGAATTGACACCAGAAGCAAAAAGCTTCGTTATAGATGGCGGTTACGATCCAACTTACGGTGCAAGACCACTCAAACGATATCTGCAGAAACACGTTGATACATTAGCTGCAAAACTGATCCTCGAAGGAAATGTCGGAACAGGCGATGTGATCTTATTACAGGTTGAAGATGGTAAACTTGTAGCAAAGATAAAAGGACGAAGTGATATTTAATAAAGAGAATAAGTAATATTAGATGGCAGACTGTGCGAGCAGTCTGCCATTATTTTAGTCTCAGATAGCATAATGCCCACAAAAATACCAAGCGACTATGCTCTCTTGCTCAGCTTCGCCGGGCAAGCCCGACTCCAATTCGCCAGATTGCATAGTCGCTTGGTATTTTGTATGGCGAAACGGGGGATCCCATCACTTATCCAATACTTTATTAATCTGTTCCACAGGTAAATTCAAAAGTTCAGCAAGCTTATCAACATCAGTGATTGACTTAGATAGAGTTCTGATAAATTCTTCGGTCACTTGTTCTGTTACCTGTTCTGTTACCTGTTTTTCAAACTCCTGAAACTCATCTTCCATCAATTCTCTTAATGCATCACACATATTTTCTTTCACCTCCATCATCGCTTTCCAGTTTGCTCTGGTTATTACATCCATTGCAGCCTGATATAAGTTTGAATGTTTTTTTCCCTCATAAGTTTTTAATAGAAACTCTATTTCCCGTTTCCCTTTCACATCCTTCCTCAAACTCTGTAACCACAGATTTTCCTCCGGATTTAATTCCTTGGTAATCAACAATTGGATAGGAAATTCATCGCCTGTTATATAATATATTCCTGCTCCTTCTTTATGAATCTTCAAATCTCGATACTTCTGTAAATACTGGATCATTGTTCTCGGATAATGATTGCATATAAACGTAATCGTTACTTCCTGCGGTTGAATTTCAAAAACATTTTCTGTATCAGCCTGATAAAAGCAGCTATAACCGTATACTTTATAAAAATCATTGATCGTAAGATAATCATCCGGACTTTTATATTCTATTATGTTATATTTTCTAAATATTTTTCCTATGTTTTTCTGAACTTTCTCGTTATCTTTTACTTTTATGATAAGCTCATCAATTTGCATCGGTTTCTTTGACAGCAAATGTTCCGGCTCAAACGACAGTTTTTCCCATTCATTTTCAAATTCAATCTGTATCGATGCCTGAAATGCCGGGTGCCATTCTATTCTTTTTGTAGTTTCTTGCATCCAGTTCTCCTTTCATTATAAATTTACATGTTACTTTTTGCAATTACAATTCGAGTTTTATGATAATCTATAAGTTAATTTATATAGATCAACTACTTTCTTCACTATTGTTTACATTTCGGGTATCTGTTTCAGAATATGAAACCATTACCGACAAGCCTTTGGCTTTTAGATTTCTTAAGAGAATAGATTACTCTCTAGATATAGTATACTTTAACATATTTGAATACATAAGTAAATAAAAAGCGTAGTATTTTGTCACAATCTTTTCACGAAGATTTTCATCAAAATACTACGCCTTTTATTCCTTCACACAATACTATCTTCTTCTCGGCACCACATGAATTGCTCCGCCTTCCAGCTCTTCTAATGCTTCCCCGATTCCTTCATTATAAGTCGGATGCGACCGCATTCCCTTAAGCATCTGCTCTACAGTCAGCCCATTTGTAATTGCAGTCACAAATTCTCCGATCATATCCGTTGCTCTGGCACACATCATCTGCGCTCCCAGAATCTTGTCGGTTGCTTCATCTGCTACGACTTTGATAAAGCCTCGTTCTTCCTGCGTGATGATAGATTTTCCATTTGCACTCATGATGAACTTGCCGCATTTTACAGCAATTCCATTTTCTTTTGCCTGATCTTCTGTCATTCCTGCAGATGCGATCTCCGGATCTGTATAGACACATCCCGGAACAATACTCAGATCTATGAATGGTTCTTTTCCGGCAAGTTTTTCTGCTACCACGATTCCCTGGGCACTTGCCGCATGTGCAAGCTGTACACCAAAGATCAGATCACCGATTGCATAGACCCCCGGGATGCTGGATTCAAAGTTCGCATTCACCAGCACACGGCCGCGCTCCATATCTGGTTTTACATTTTCCCCAAACAGACCATCCGTATTCGGGCAACGTCCTACTGCACACAAAACGTAATCTGCCGTTACTTCCTGTTCCTGATCTTTCTCTATATAGTGACAGGTACAGGTTCCGTCTTCTGTTGTTACCCCCTGTACTGCAGCCGAAGTATGAATATCAATACCTCTCTTTTTCAAAATCATCTTCAAATTCTGACTGATCTCTTTATCCATATTCGGTACTAACTTTGGCATTGCTTCCAGGATTGTAATCTTGCATCCAAGGTTCGCATATACTGTAGCAAATTCCACACTGATAACACCGCCTCCGATAATGATCAGACTCTTCGGAGCTTCTTTCATCGCAAAGAGTGCATCACTGGTCAGGACTCTTTCACTATCCATTCCTGGAATTGGAAGTATTAATGGTTTGGAACCGCTGGCAAGGATAATATTTTCCCCTTCTAGCACAACATCTTCCTGTTCTTTCCTGATCCGCACTTTCTTTTCTTCCAGAAGCGTACCTTTTCCATCGTATACGTCTACGCCATTTGCTTTCAGAAGCTGCTCGACTCCCTGCACCAGTTTGTCCGTTGTTTCTTCTTTATAAACAACAATTTTTCCGTAATCATATGTTACATCCGAAGCTGATATTCCGAACCGTTCTGCCTCCTGCATTTCTCTGTATAACGAAGACGCATGGATCATTGCTTTTGCCGGGATACATCCACGGTTCAGACAGGTTCCACCGGCTCTTCGTTCTTCTATAATCGCCGTCTTAAGCCCGAGCTTTGCAGCTTTGATCGCAGCCACATATCCCCCCGGTCCGGCACCGATTACCACAACATCATATTTTCCGCTCATTTCATTTTCCTCCTGTAAAATCTGTAATCTTTACAAGGTTTTCTTATCATTTCTATAAATCTGTTTCCTGAATCCAGGCAATCACATCATTCATCATATTTTCGACATTCTTATCTTTCGACCAGAATAATCCGAGCTGCACACACATGGTTTCTTTTCGGTATTTGATTCCTTTCAAGAACTTTGGAATTGCCTCCGCCAGTTCAATATTCAGCGCATCGGAATAAACTTCCACATCCTTGATCTTTCCTGCTTCTACCTGGAACTGCATAGTAATCCCGCCCCATGCAAATCTGTGACTCAGCTCGTACTGGAAGTCCAGTTTTCTTCCGTACAGCCATTTCCAGGATGAAAAATGTTCAGTCTTTTCTTCAATCTCATCTCTGTCCAGATCTTTCATCTTCTTTTCTTCCGCTTTCAGGTTATAAACCTCTTCAAAAGATTCGCGAAGCGCTTTCTTTAACTCTTCCAGTGTCAGTTCCGGGACATATTCTCTCAGATTTGTCACTCTGGATTTCACAGAATCCACACCTTTGGATTTCAACTTATCTTTGGATACGGTCAGATACCGGGACAGTGTTTCCTTGTTTACATCTACCATAATGGTTCCGTGATGATAGCAGTGTTTTTCCTGCTCATAAAATGCATTACCGGAGAATTTCTTTCCATCGATCAAGATGTCGTTTCTTCCGGATTTTTCTGCTTTCAATCCCAACCGTCCCATTGCATTTATGATTACCTGTAACTGCTTTTCCAGACTGTATTCATCTTTATTTACCAAAAATGTAAAGTTCAGATTTCCCAGATCGTGATAGACTGCTCCGCCTCCGGAAAGTCTTCTTGCAAGATGACCGTTCTCTTCTTCTAATTTTGTAACTTTGCATTCTTTCCATGCGTTCTGGTTACGCCCGATTACAACAGTATTCTGATTCTGCCAGAGATACAAAATACACTCTTTATCCTCACAGTGGAGGAGTAAATACTCCTCCACTGCAAGATTCTTATATGGGTTCACCTGATCGCTTTCTATATATGTAAGCTTTGTGACCATAACTGTTCCTCTCTTCACTTTTCCTTAAAACGCATACCTCAGATGCGGATGTCTTGCCGCATTGACTTCATCCAGTCTTGTCACCGGAGTTGTCACAGGTGCCTGATGTAACTTTTCAGGATCTGTCTCTGCCAGTTTATATAATTTGCGGAATACTGCGATCGCATCATCCAGCGTTTCTTTCGATTCGGTCTCGGTTGGCTCTACCATCAGTGCTTCATCCACAATCAATGGGAAATACATTGTAGGCGGATGAATACCATTGTCCAGCAGACCTTTTGCGATATCCATTGCCGAGATACCGGTCTTCTTTTTCAAATCTGCAAGACTCATAACAAATTCATGCATACAGATCTCATCATATGCCATCGGATACAGATCTTTTAATTTGTTCATCATGTAGTTGGCATTCAGTACTGCATTCTGACTTGCTTCCGGGATGCCTTCTCTTCCGAGTGTCTTGATATAGGTCAGAGCCTTTACTACTACAAGGAAGTTGCCGTAGAAGCTCTTCATCTCACCGATACTGTTTGCCGGTTTTTCCAGATGTAACGTCTCTTCACCTTCCACCAGATAAGATGGCAAGAAGTCAGATAACATTTCCTTACATCCGACCGGGCCGCTTCCCGGGCCGCCGCCGCCATGTGGTGTGGAGAATGTCTTGTGAAGATTCAGATGGATAACATCGAATCCCATATCGCCAGGACGTACCGTGCCCATAACTGCATTTAAGTTTGCCCCGTCATAATAGCAGAGGCCGCCGCATTCATGGATGATATCTGTAATCTCCAAAATGTTCTTATCAAAGAGACCGACTGTGTTCGGATTGGTAAGCATCAGTCCTGCTACATCGTCTCCTGCTGCCTCTCTTAATTTCTCAATATCTACGCCTCCATCCGGTGCAGATGGAATGCTGACAACTTTATATCCGGCCATCGCTGCACTTGCCGGGTTCGTTCCGTGTGCGGAATCCGGTACAAGAATCTTCGTACGCTTCTCGTCTGATCGGCTTTCGTGATAAGCCTTGATCAGAAGCAGTCCGGTGAACTCCCCGTGAGCTCCGGCTGCCGGCTGCAATGTCATGCGATCCATTCCCGTGATCTCACACAGGGAATTTTCAATCTCTCCGATGACTTCCAGACACCCCTGTACGGTATGTTCCGGCTGTAATGGATGGATTTCTGTAAATCCAGGCAGTGACGCCATATCTTCATTGATCTTTGGATTATACTTCATCGTACATGATCCAAGTGGATAGAACCCGTCATTCACTCCATGTGATTTCTTAGCAAGTTCTGTATAATGTCTGCTCAGTTCTCCTTCTGAAAGTTCAGGAAGATGAAGCGGCAACTCTCTTTTATCTTTTTCCTCAGGTAAATAAATCTCTACATCCGATGCCGGTAACAGATCACATCCTCTTCCCGGTCTGCTTTTTTCAAATATTAACATCCCTGCACCTCCCTTAAGATATGGACTGCCTGATCCATCTCTTCTTTTGTATTGACCTCGGTGCAGCACCACAGAATATGATGCTCATCTAACGGATATCCGCCAAGGATTCCTTCTTCTTCCAATGCTCTTAATATCTTATCCGAATCCACTTCTGATCTGGTGACAAATTCATGGAAGAACTCTGCCTGGTTACAAACTGTCAGACCGATCTCTTCCAGTTTCTCTGCAAAATAATGTGCTTTAGACATAGACAGAATTGCAGCCTGTCTGACACCTTCATTTCCCATTGTTGCAAGATAGACTCCGACTGCCAGTGCACAAAGTGCCTGGTTCGAACAGATATTGCTGGATGCTTTTTCTCTCCGGATATGCTGTTCTCTTGCCTGAAGTGTCAATACATATCCGGTCTTTCCGTTATGATCGACTGTCTCACCGACAATTCTTCCGGGAAGCTTTCTCATCATTGCTTCCTTACTTGCCATGAATCCCAGATAAGGGCCTCCGAATCCAAGTGAAAGTCCAAGTGGCTGTCCTTCACCAACTGCCACATCAGCCCCATATTCTGCAGGCGTCTTTATCACTCCAAGTGAAATCGGGTTCACACCCATCACATATTTTGCTCCTGCATCGTGTACAATCTCACCGATCTCTTCTGCATCTTCCAGATTACCGTAATAATTCGGATGCTGGATATATACACATGCAGTCTGTGCATCAATGTGTTCCTTTAAATATTCTTTATCCGTCAGTCCGTCTTTTTCCGGAATAACTTCCAGTTCCATTCCGTTTCCAAAGCAGTATGTCTCTACCACTTCCAGTACATATGGCGGAACAGTTCCTGATATCAATGCTTTATGTCTCTTTCTTTCCTGACACATTGCAACACCTTCTGCAGCTGCAGTTGCACCGTCATATACAGATGCATTGGATACATCCATTCCGGTCAGATCACAGATCATCGTCTGATATTCGAAGATTGACTGTAAGATTCCCTGACTGATCTCTGCCTGATATGGCGTATATGCTGTCAGCAGATTTTCTTTGGATGTCACATTTTTTACCATGGCAGGGATAAAATGTCTATAAGCTCCGGCTCCGCGGAAGATTGTCCGGAACACCTGGTTCTTTTCTGCAATCTGTTCCATCTCGCGCCGTACTTCAAACTCTGTCTTTCCCTTCGGAATATTCAGTTCCCCTTTTAATTTTACTTCTTCCGGAATATGTGCAAATAAGTCCTCAATGGACGAATAGCCGATTTCCTGAAGCATTTTTTTCCGTTCTTCTAACGTATTCGGTACATAGCTTCCCATCGCTTTTTCACCGCCTTTTTCAATGACTTAGGTTTATTCCTGCTCGCTTTCCACAAATGCTTTATATTCATCTGCAGTTAAAAGTTCTTCCGTTGCTGATACGTCTTTTACTTTGATAAACCATGCTTTATAGGCATCATCATTGACCAGTTCCGGTGTATCCAAAAGTTCTTCGTTGATCTCTGTTACTTCTCCGGTCACCGGTGAATAGACATCTGACACTGCTTTCACAGATTCCACATCACCGAACACTTCACCAGATTCTACGGTATCTCCTACTTCCGGAAGGTTAACAAACACCAGATCTCCAAGTTCTGACTGTGCATAATCTGTCAGTCCTACAACTGCTGTATCTCCGTCTAATGCTATCCATTCGTGTGATTTTGAATATTTTAATTCTTCTTTTAAAATCATGATATGTCTTTCTCCTTTATATCTTTTTATTATATCTTTTTATTTTTCTCTTTTATAAAACGGAAGTGCAACCACCTCTGCAGCTACTCTTCTTCCACGCACATCTGCCTCTACTGTATCCCCAATTTCTACAGAATCCGCATCAACAAGTGCCATTGCGATCGGATAACCAAGGTATGGACAATGCGTTCCACTCGTTGTGTGACCGATCTTTCTGTCTCCTGCATATACATCCTGATGTTCACGGATAATTCCTCTTCCTATTACCTTAAGACCGATTCGTTTGATGGACGGAGTCCCCTTCTCCTCTAAAGCTGATTTCCCAATAAAATCATTTTTCGCCATCTTCACTGCGAACTTCAGTCCAGTCTCAAGTGGAGTGATATCATCGTTCATCTCATGTCCATACAATGGCATTGCTGCCTCCATACGGAGCGTGTCTCTTGCGCCCAGTCCACAAGGAACGAGTCCTTCTTCCTTTCCTGCCTCTAACAATGTGTCCCACATTTCTTCTGCTTTCTCACTTGCCAGATACAGTTCTACACCATCTTCACCTGTGTACCCTGTCTTGGAAACGATACATGGAATTCCGGCAACTTCAGCATCAAATACTGCGTGATAATATTTCTCCGGAATATTCTCTTCAGCAGTCAGCTTCTTAAGGATCTCCATTGCTTTCGGTCCCTGCAGAGCAAGCTGTGCATACTCGGATGATACATCTTTGAATGTTACCTCGCCAAACTGATGGCGTAACATCCACTGATAATCTTTGTCTTTATTTGCTGCGTTTACAACGATAAAGTAGTGTTCATCCGATTTCTTATATACGATCAGATCATCCACTGTCCCGCCGTGTTCATTACACATCGGGCTGTATCTTGCCTGTCCGTCTACCATATTGGTAAAATCATTCGTCAGGATCTGGTTCAGATTCGCCAGAGCATCTTTCCCTTCACACAGTACTTCTCCCATATGTGAGACATCAAAAAGTCCTGCCTGTGTACGTACTGCCATATGTTCTTTGATCACACCTGTTTCATACTGTACCGGAAGAAGATATCCCCCAAATTCCACAATCTTTCCACCGGCTTTTACATGCGCATCATAAAGCGGAGTCTTTAATTCCATTGCCAACACCTCCTAGTTGTAAAGTGGATACTTACCACAGATTTCATTTACTGCTTCACGGATCTCATCTGCTTTTGTATCAAAATCTGTAACCGTCATCTTAATCAGTTTTGCGATGGTCTTCATATCTTCTTCTTTCAGACCTCTCGTTGTCACTGCCGGTGTTCCGATACGGATTCCGCTTGTCACAAACGGGCTGGCCGGATCGTTCGGCACTGCATTTTTATTAACTGTGATATAGACTTCATCCAGTCTGTTCTGCAGCTCTTTTCCTGTGATATTCATATTCTGCAGATCCACTAACATCAGATGATTGTCTGTTCCGCCACTTACCAGATTGAATCCTTCATCGATCATTGCCTGTGCAAGTGCTTTCGCATTTTTGATCACCTGCTGCTGATATTCTTTGAACTCCGGTTTTAAAGCTTCTCCGAAACAGATGGCCTTTGCAGCAATAATATGCATCAGTGGTCCTCCCTGTGTTCCAGGGAAAATGGCTTTGTTGATCGCTTTTGCGTATTTCTCTTTACACATGATCATACCGCCTCTCGGACCTCTGAGCGTCTTATGCGTGGTCGTGGTTACAACATCTGCGTATGGAACCGGACTCTGGTGCAGTCCTGCTGCCACAAGTCCTGCAATGTGTGCCATATCTACAAACAGATATGCTCCTACCTCCTTTGCGATATCTTCAAAGATATCAAACCGGATCTCTCTTGGATATGCAGATGCGCCTGCAACGATCATCTTTGGTTTGCATTCCTGTGCGGTCTTACGGATCTCATCATAATCCAGATATCCGTCGTCGTTCACATTGTATGGTACGAAGTGATATAAGATTCCGGATAAATTCACCGGTGAACCATGTGTCAGATGTCCGCCGTGTGCAAGATTTAATCCCATAACCGTGTCCCCTGGTTCCAGAAGTGCCTGATACACTGCAGTATTGGCATTGGCTCCTGAATGCGGCTGTACACATACATGTTCACATCCGAACAATTCTTTTGCTCTTTCGATTGCCAGATTCTCCAGAATGTCCACATCTTCACATCCGCCGTAATATCTCTTTCCCGGATAACCTTCCGCATATTTATTGGTCGGTACAGTTCCCATTGCCAGCATAACTGCCGGACTTACGATATTTTCGGATGCGATCAGTTCCAGATTTCTTCTCTGTCTGCCAAGCTCTAATGAAAGTGCTTCCCCAACTTCTTTGTCACATTCTGTGATGTAATTTGTTACATCTTCGATTCTGTTCATTTGTTTTTACCTCCTTCGGAATCTGCCTGCTTTTCATGCCCATTCCCCATTTTAGGCACTAAAAAAGCAGGCAAAAAATACTTTCTTCTCAAAAGTGTTTTTTGTCTGCCTCTGTCCTTTTACCTGAAAGATTACTTCTTCGGTACAATTCTAATTGTTCTCCAGAGCGTCGTCCGAATTCGTTCCTTTTACCTGAGAGTTTTTGCATGCCCCTTCGGCTCCTATGCTGCGTGCTATCTCCACTTTTTCATTTATGCACTTTGTACATAGGTATCTCACAAATTCATCCATCAACTATGCAATTAGCATAACAGGTTATCTTCTCTAAGTCAACAGTAAATCCATAAGTTAATTTTTTATCACAAAAATGGTATCTTCTAAAGTTTATTCACTGCTTCCGCAAGATAATCATTGCTTACTTCTGCAAAGTTCTCATTCTCCACTGCCTCTGCAAGACTTGCATCGATCGGCATCTTACCGATGACCGGAACGCCGAGTTCTTCTGCCACTTCGTCGATGTGGCTCTCGCCGAATACGGAGATCTTACGCCCGCAGTCCGGACATACCAGATAGCTGTAGTTTTCTACTATTCCAAGTACAGGGATATCCATCTGTCCTGCCATATTGTAAGCTTTCTTTACGATCATTCGTACCAGATCCTGCGGGGAAGTTACGATCACGATGCCTTCTACCGGAAGGGACTGGAATACGGTAAGCGGTACATCACCGGTTCCAGGCGGCATGTCTACGAAGAGATAATCCAGTTCTCCCCATGCTACATCTGTCCAGAACTGTGTGACAACCCCTGAGATGACCGGACCTCTCCAGATAACCGGATCATCTTCTTCCGGAAGTAAAAGGTTGATGGACATGATCTTCGTTCCATCCTTTGCCTCACATGGGAAAATATTTTCTCCATCCCCTTTTGCTTTTTCATGGATTCCATACATCTTCGGAATGGATGGACCTGTGATATCTGCGTCCATGATACCTACAGAAAATCCCTGTTCTCTCATCAGCCTTGCAAGCGATGCTGTAACCATAGATTTTCCAACACCGCCTTTTCCGCTGACAACTGCGATCACATGGTTGATGTGTGATTTTTTATTTTCCGGTTTGATCAGACTCTGCGGTTTGCTTCCGCATTCACCTGCATGGGAACAGCCCGCACAATCAGACGGGCTGCAGCCTGTTTTTTGTTCTTCTGCCATTTGTCTTACTCCTCTACAGCCGCAATAAGTTCTACTTCACACAGAACTCCCTTTGGAAGTGTCTTTACTGCAACACAGCTTCTTGCCGGTTTTGATGTAAAGTATTTTCCATATACTTCGTTGAATGCTGCAAAGTCACTCATATCTGCAAGGAAGCATGTTGTCTTCAATACCTTGTCAAATGATGTTCCAGCTTCTTTTAAGACCTCTCCTAAGTTCTTACATACCTGCTCTGTCTGTGCTTCAATTGTAGTTGCTTCTACATCATTCACTTCCGGATTGATTGCGATCTGTCCTGCTGTATACAGTACTCCGTTGTGTACATATCCCTGTGAGTATGGTCCAAGTGCCTTTGGTGCTTTTTCTGTTGCTACGATTTTCATAATGTTATTTCTCCTTTGCTACTTCATATAATTTCTGTGCGATACACACATCAAATAATCCCATTCCAACCGATTTGAAATATGTTGTCTGACCTTCTTTGATCTCTTTTTCCCCCGATACGAGATATTCATGCATCAGTTTTACCCGGTCTTTTGTAAGTTTTCCACTTGCCAGAGGCTGGCTTAGATCTCCGCTTTCCTCACATGCGTATGGCAGTTCAATGTATACATTGTCCACCAAATCCAGTACTGCATCCGGGATTTTCCTCATCTCCGGCATATAAGAGCCGATCGCAATGATGCATTTTCCTCTCAGAAGTTCTTTGTCATCTGGAAGAACAGGTGTGGTAGAAGGAGTTGTTGTACAGATGATATCACTGTTTCGTACAAGCTCTTCCACTGCTTTACATTGTACTACCTTTACGTCTTCCTTATCAATAGCTTTTTTCAGTCTTTCCAGATAATCTGTCAGATCACGGTTGCTGTGGTTGAACACATATACGGTATGGATATCTCTTGCCGCACATGCATACACAGCCTGATGGAATCCCTGCATTCCTGCTCCGATGATTCCTACGGTGCGACAGTCTTTTCTTGACAGATGGCGGATCCCCACACCGCCGACAGCTCCGGTTCTCCATGCCGTTACCGATTGCCCGTCCATAACAGCAAGCGGCGCGCCTGTCGTATAATCATTCAGTAACACGATACCATCTATCGACGGCAATCCCAGTTTAGAATTCTCCGGGAAGATCGACAGGATCTTTGTCCCTATGATATCCTTTGTGTAACATGGCATATACATGAGCTGTTTATTTTCATGTTCTACCGTTGGTCTTGGCGGCATATAGAACTCGCCTGATCCATAGATCCGGTATGCCTCTTCGATCTGATCCATCATCTGATCCGGATCGACCATTTCTTCGATCTGCTCCTTGCTTAATACGATCATTTTACATTTCCTCCAGTTCTTTTTGTTCCCTTGTGACATCTCTCAGCCACTTGTATGTCAAATACCGCTTTAAAGTAATCGGTACTTTGATCAGTTCATCACTCATCAGTATAACATATACGACCGGCACACTGGCATGCAAAATAAATGCCGCCACTGCCCCGAGTAAAATGGAGAATCCCCACATCGTCGATACATCCATGATCAATCCGAATTTCGTATCCCCGCCTGCACGGAATACCCCCACTACCATTGTGGTATTAAATGCCTGTGCCACAGTAAAATACGACATAACGAAGAACATGAAACTTAAGTAATTCTTTGCCGGTCCGGTCAGTGCCAGATTCGCATTGGCGATTGGTGCCGAGATCAGTATCAGCACACCACCCAGGATTCCAAGAATCAGACTTAACCACACGAAACGTTTTCCGTATGCCTTTGCCAGTTCCATCTTGCCTTCCCCGATCGTCTTGCCGAGATAGATCGCCGTTGCATGGGAAATCCCGAATGTTACGACTGTTGCAAGCTGTCTTGCCACCTGCGCCACCGAGTTGGCTGCCACTGCTGCGCTTCCAAGATGCCCGATTACCGCCGTATTCGCCGACGTTCCCAGTCCCCACATCAGTTCATTTAATACCACCGGCATAGAATAAACTGCGAAATCTTTTAACAGAACCTTATCGATCTTCACCATATCTTTAAGCCGGATCCTTACTACTTTATTTCGGAAGATGGCATAAACGAGAACCATCACTGTCTCGGCTGCTCTGGCACACAATGTACCGATTGCCGCACCTCTGACTCCCATTACCGGAAATCCGAGAAGCCCGAAGATCAGGACTGCATTTACTACAATATTCATAAGCAGCGAGATCAGGTAAATGAACGTGGCTACCATGACCTGTTCAATACTACGCATAATATTTAAGTAAACCTGTGTCACTGCCATAAACACATAAGAAAATCCTACGATTCTTAAATACTTTACTCCTTCTGCAATAACTTCCGGATCAGAGGTATAGATCCGCATCAGTGTCTCCGGCATGCCAAGGGCTGCTGCTGCGAATACTACTGCAACGATAAGTCCGGCACTTAATCCCATACCCAGAACTTTCTCTATCGTTCTGGTATCTTTCTTTCCCCAGTACTGCGCCGTCAGAACGGTTGCTCCGGAAGTCACTCCGTAAAAGATCAGTGTCATTATATACTGGATCTGTCCTGCAAGAGATGCACCGGATAATACTTTCTCTCCGACTTTTCCGAGCATGATCACATCCGTTGCCGTGACTCCTACATTGATCAGATTCTGGATTGCGATAGGAATAACCAGGGCAAATACGTTCCGGTAGAATAGCTTCCAGTTGATCGCTTTTGTATATTCATTATTTGCTTTCATCTATTTCTCACTTTCTGCTTCTTTGTAAATAATATACCGCAAGCTGTGTCCGGTCCCTTAACTCCAGTTTCTCGAGCACATTGCTGATATAATTCCGGACCGTTCCTTCGCTTAAGCAGACTTTCTCCGATATCTCTTTGTTACTGAGTCCCTCAGCAACCAGTGCTGTGATCTCCAGTTCCCGTTCTCCGATTCCGTAACTATTCCAGTCAAATGTCTGCTCTTTTTCTTTCTGCTCTTTCTGAAGCAATCCCGGGATTCTGGACATAATCTCAGTTCCGAATACGGTCTGATTCATTTGCACCGCCTGCAATGCCGGAAGGATACTGCCGTAATCCTGTTTTATCAGATATCCTTTCACACCATATTTTAATGCTTTTACGATGTACTCATCATCAGAAAACGTGGTAAGCAAAAGAATCTTTGCATCCGTATGCCTTTTCAAAATCTGTTCTGCGGCATCCAGACCGTTCATATCCTTCATACGGATGTCCATCAGAAGAACATCCGGCAGCAGTTCATCATATAACCGGACGGCATCTTTTCCATCCTGTCCGGTGCCGGTTACCTCTACTTCTCCTCCTGCTTCCAGAATCGTCTTTAACGCACTGGATACCAGGATATCATCATCTACAATTACTATCTTCATCTTTTTCCCTCATTTTTTTGGAACCGTAATAAATATACGGAAGCCATTTTCTTTCTGGATCTGTATGGTTCCGCCCAGTATGCGGACACGTTTTTTCATATTCTTGATTCCGATTCCGCTGCATTCTGTGTTTTCTGTTTTTCGAGTGTTTCCGGTCTTTCCAGCACTTTCCTTCTCTGCATATTCTTCTCGGTCTCCGTTTGGCCGGATCCGCTCATCTAACGTTCCATTATCTTCTATGATCAGCTGATATAGTCCGGGATGTTCTCTTGCCAAAATCTTCACCTCATTTGCATTGCTGTGGCGCATCACGTTATTCAGTGCCTCTTTCGTAATGGCTATAAAGCTGTATTTGATCTCTTTTGGAATATCATATCCCATATCATAAGTAAGCTGTACCGGACAAAAACGGAATTCTTCTGCCAGCGATTCCATCACTTCTTTTAAATTTACCGACTCATCATGCAGATCGTGCACGCTCTGTCTTACATTCGTCATGGCTTCGTTCAGCGTCTGATCCAGCTGCTCCATCGGGACTTTCAGATTCTCAGCCTGATTAACAGTCTTTAACGCTCCCACCATCAGGATGGATCGCGACAGCATATGTCCCACATTGTCATGGATCTCTCTGGCGATACGATTCCGTTCTTTCAGTGTGGCCAGATATACTTCTGTGTCCTGCTTTTCCAGCAGATCCTGATTCTTCTTTTCCAGCATCAGTGTCAGTTCTCTGCTGTCATCTCTGGCTCTTTTATATTCCTGCTCCAATTCATTTAGCCTCCTGGTCCGTCCATATAACAGAACTGCTGCTGCCAGCCCGGCAACAATAAGCATCTCTTTTTCCAGCCCGTAATATTCCCGGAATGCCGGCTCTGCACAGGCAACGATCATACCGATACCCCCTATATAAACCAGAGAATAAAAACATAGCATATTATATAAAACTGCCGGAAGAAACATCCACATTTCTTTAAAAACAATTCCGGCTGCCACGAAAGCAATCGTCATAATGTAATGCAGATACTTTTCTTCCCCTACCAGATTCACACAGGTATAGATACACGCAAACAGAATAGTGATAACCGCCGGAATCCCTGTTTCCGCTGTTACCAGAAGTCCTGCTCCGTAAAGGAACAAAAATCCTTCATCTGTTATCTTTCTCATTCTTTTCTCCTATATTACATTTGTCACATTCAATTTATGACCGGTGACACTACCATTATAATCAGCCATCCGCTATACTACAAGTAACAAATCATCAAGGAGGGAATCTTATGCTTGTACATATAGAAAATCTGGTAAAACGTTATGGTGATCTGTTAGCGCTTGACCACCTGTCACTCGACATCGAAGAAGGTGAGATCTTCGGACTGCTCGGACCAAACGGTTCCGGTAAAACCACCGCCATCAACTGCTTGCTCGCACTGTTAAAATATGACAAAGGAACGATCACGATCTTTGGAAAGGATATGAAGCCGGACAGCTACGATATCAAGCAGGATATCGGTGTTGTCATGCAAAACGTTGCCGTCTTTGAGCAGATGTCCGTCTATGAAAACATCGATTATTTCTGCGGACTCTATATCAGAGACAAACAAAAACGAAGAGAACTCGTGGAAGAGGCCATCGCATTCACCGGTCTGTCCGATTTCCGTAAGATGCGCCCGAAGAAACTCTCCGGCGGACTTCTACGAAGACTGAATATCGCATGCGGCATTGTCCATAAGCCCAGACTCATCATCATGGATGAACCGACCGTTGCTGTAGATCCTCAGAGCCGTAATAAGATTCTGGAAGGGATTCTGGAACTCAACCGTCAGGGATCTACCATCATCTATACCTCTCACTACATGGAAGAGGTGGAACAGATCTGTACCCGTATCGCGATCATTGATCATGGCCGTGTACTTGCTTCCGGCACAACCGAAGAACTAAAAAAAATGATCAAGACCGGTGAGACGATCACGATCGAAGCGGTTGCGTTAACGAAAAACAACCTGGCAGATATCCGCTCCCTTTCACATGTATTTGACTTATCATACCAAGATCAGACAATGATCCTACGCTGCAGCGGTGCAAAACACAATCTGATCCGGGTACTGAATTACCTGCAGGAACAGGACATTCCATTCGGACGCGTCTTCTCCGAGCTTCCGACTCTCAATGATGTCTTCCTTGAGATCACAGGAAAAGAACTCAGGGATTAAAGGAGGGACACTTTATGTTACATTTATTAAAATATCAGTTCTTACAGACAATACGTTCCCGCTCTATCATGTTCTGGGCTCTCGCATTTCCGCTCATCCTTGGAACCCTGTTCCATGTGTCCTTTGGAAATACCGGTCTTGCAGGAACCGGAGAGACCGACTGGGAACCGGTTCCTGTTGCCATCGTCACAGTGGAAAGCAGTTCCGCAAATGCAGCATCTTTCCTGACATTTCTGAATGAAACGGATCAGGACATGATCGATATCCATTCTTACAAGACAGAAAAAGCTGCCAAAAAAGCGCTCCGGCGGGAGGAAATATCCGGCATCTATTACGTGAAGTCGGTTCCTTCCCTTACCATTGTTTCCAATGGCATTAACCAGAGCATTCTGTCTTCCCTTCTGGACAGCTATGAAAAGAATGCTGACATGATCCGGGATATTGCCACACAGCATCCGGAAAAGCTTTCGGACGCCCTTTCATCCCTGAACGACTATCAGACACTAGTGAAAGAAAAGTCCTTAGGCGGACATTCCTTAGATCCGACACTGACTTATTTTCTCGCACTGATTGCATTTGCCTGCTTAAGCGGAGTCTACTTAAGCATCCATTCCACGGTTCAGCTTCAGGCGAACTTAAGTGCACTCGGAGAACGGCGCAGCATCACACCGACCCACAAACTTTCCCTGATTCTCGGCGATCTGCTAGTACTGGAAAGTATTCATTTCGTCAACATCCTGATCCTGGAGCTTTACCTTACCCAGGTACTTCATATCAGCCTTGGGCATGACATTCCGAAACTTCTTCTCATTACATTTATGGGAACCCTGATCGGTATCTGTCTCGGAATCCTGATCGGATGCGCCGGCAAACTGTCCTACAGTGTCAAATCCGGAATCGGTGTCCTCGTTACACTGTTACCGAGTTTCCTTGCAGGCCTGATGTTCGGTGGAATGAAAAATGTGATCGAACAGCACTGCCCGGTCATCAATCGGATCAATCCTGCCAGTGTCTTAAGTGATGCATTCTACTGCCTCAGTGTCTATGATGATACTGTCCGCTACCGCAGGTGTATCCTGATTCTTGTAATCATGTGCCTGCTTTGCATCAGCTTTTCATTTCTCATGATAAGGAGGGAACGTTATGACAGTATTTAAAGGATTTTTAATCATAACCAAACGCAATCTCCTGATGGTATTCATGTATCTGGCAATCTTCCTTACGATCGGAATCCTTGCCTCCGGCAGCGACAGCAATACTTCCGGCACCGGGTTCCATGCCCAAGCACTCACGGTAGGTGTGGTTGATCATGACGGAGGCGTGCTTTCCAAAGGACTTTCCACATATTTATCACAGTATCATACCGTCAGGCAAATGCCGGATGACACTGCGAAACTCCAGGACGCACTCTTTAACCGGAATGTCTCTTATATCGTGACCATTCCGGAAGATTTTAAAGCCTCCTGCCTCCGTGAGCATCAGGCATTACCGGTATCCAAGATTCCGGGCAGCACGGACGGATACTACATCGACCAGCAGATCAACACCTATCTGAATCAGGCACGTGTCCTGACAGACAGTGGTTATTCCGATAAAGAGGCAGCTGCATATATTCTGAAACATGCAGACAGTTCTTCTCATGTTACGATGTTAAAATCTGCTTCTTCTGAAAAGACGCCGGGTTATGGTTACATGTATCAGTATCTGCCATATGTGTTAATCTCCATACTGTGTTATGTAATGGGACTGATCATGATCGCATTCCATCAGCCGGATCTGCAAAAGCGAATCCTTTGCTCGGCTGTGTCCATCAGAAGCCAGAACCTGCAGCTTGCACTGGGATATCTGGCAGTCGGATGCTCCGTCTGGATGCTTACAACATGGATCCCTGCTTTCTTCTTTTACCGGAAAGCATTTTTCCAGTCGCCAAAGATGCCATATTATATGCTCAACAGTCTGACCCTGCTTCTGGTCGGTCTTGCTCTTTCCTTCCTTCTTGGTACATTTATCACCAAAGAAGATATCCTGACCGCCCTCGTAAATGTTGTCACACTTGGCATGAGCTTCCTGTGCGGTGTATTCGTTCCACTTGATATCATGGGAAAAAGCGTGAAAACCGTGGCTCATTTTCTTCCGGTCTACTGGTATGAGATCAGTAACAATCTGCTGAACAACTCTGCTGTTCTCACTCAGGCACAGAGACAACTCTTATACCGCAACTATGGAATCCAGTTACTTTTTGCTGCTGCGATCTTCTGTATCGCACTGGTAGTCAGTAAAAGAGCAAGGCAGACAGCATAATGCTGCCTGCCCTGCTCTTTTTTCTATCTCTATTTTATCTTTTTCTTCTGTATCCATTCCACAATCTTATATCCCAGATATCCAGAAAGGCTTCCGAATATCACGCCGCCAATAATATCAGTCGGATAATGCACATACAGGTACAATCTTGATAATGCAATCAGAACCGCAAGTACAAGAGCCGCTTTCCACATCTTCTTCTCTCCAGCAAGATACAATGCTGTAACCGAAGCAAATGAAGCCGCCGTGTGTCCCGACGGGAAAGAGTAATCCTGCGGCTTTGCGACCAGTAATTGTACTGCTGTATTGACATCGAATGGTCTGGTCCTTGCCACCAGATTCTTTATGAACACATTGCAGAGCAGCACATCCACCAGCAATGCCGCCATCATGATCACCCCCGTCTTTCTTGTCTTCGGAATGATCAGTAATAATACCGTCAGAATGATCCATATGATTCCCGCATCTCCAAGTCTGGTAATGAGCGGAACAACCACATCTCCTATTGGCGTTCTTAAATTCTGGATCATATCAAGAATATGTATCTCCATCTATCTTATCCTCTCAAATTGATTTTTCTTATTTATATTTTTTTATATTTCCCCTCTATATTTTTCCATCTGTCTTTTCTGTCCTGAGTACCGGCATCCGGAATGTCTGGATCAAAAGCGGGATTACCATAATGAACCACACGATCGGTTCACAGATGATCACACCCATATATCCAAGCCACGGAACCAGAGTGGCCGCGATCACGATCTTCCCTGCCATCTCAAGGCCGCTGGAGATCAGTGGTGTAATATGATCCCCTAATCCCTGCATCGCATTTCTTAAAATACAGATCAAGGTAGTCACAATATAAAACAACGTATCAAACTTCAGATAATTTGTTGCATTTAAGATTACTGTCTTATTATGACTTCCGGTTACCAGATATACCAGCCATCCTCCGATCGTGTAACTTGCAATGATCGTAAGTCCTGACCAGATCGCAGTGTAGACAATCGCCAGCCAGATGCCTCTCTTCACACGGTCGATCTTCCCTGCTCCCATGTTCTGTCCACAGTAAGTTGCCATCGTCTGTCCGAATACACTGAACATAATCATGAATATCTCCGTGATCTTTCTCGCCGCTGTATGGGCAATGATAATGTCTTTTCCAAGCTTATTGATCGCCGTCTGTAATGTCAAAGTACCGATATTAACCAGAGAACTCATAAATCCCATCGACATTCCGGCACTTATCATCTCTTTTACCATGATTGGACTTGGATCTTTAAATTCCTCTTTCTGAAGCCTTAATATCTCATATTTTCTGATCATATAAATCCAGCAGATCACAAATGCAATGATCTGTGCCAGTACAGTTGCAATTGCTGCTCCTTTTACGCCAGTCTTCAATACCACAACGAAGAACAGATCCCCCACGATATTCAGTGCTACAGATATCGCCAGAATGATCAATGGTGTTACTGCATCTCCGATTGCACGAAGCGTCGCCGCACAGGCATCATATAAAAATGTTGCAAGCAGTCCTGCTATGATGATCGCGATATATCCTTTCGCCACCGGAACCAGATGCTTTGGCACATTTAAGAAATGTAAGATCGGTTTCAAAAATAGCAGTCCTGCTATCGTAAATAAAATGGATATTCCAGTCCCGATCACAAGCGACATTGCAAAGGACTTTTTCATATCTGCGATGTTCTTCGCACCAAATTTCTGTGCGGTAATAATCGCAAATCCGTTGGATAATCCCAGTAAAAATCCGATGATCAGACCGCTCAGTGTGCTGGTCGCACCTACTGCTGCCAGTGCATCTTCTCCCAGAAACGAGCCGACAATCCTGGTATCTACCAGACTGTAGGTCAGCTGTAATAAGTTTCCTAAAAATATCGGTAATGCGAAACTTAGTATCAGTGCCGAGGGCTTTCCCTTCGTTAAATCTTTCATTCTTTCTCAATGTCCTTCCTTTTTCAGTATGATTTTCTCTTTACAAGAAAACATGCACCGCTCATTATAGATCATACTTCCGAAGAGAGCAATCTCTGAAAGAATTTTTTCCGCTTTCTTTCTGTCACCGGACTTCCGCTGCGGATAACCTGTGAACGGATTCCTATGTTGGTCAGTTCCTGCTGAAGCTTAACGGCTTTCTCCGCATCCATACCATCCCGGATCAGAAATGGTGCCATAGACAGGTCTTCCTTCGTTTCAAAATTATATTTTTTCGCAAGCTGTAAGAAGCCATTTCTCTGACCATAATATTCTACAATTCTCCCAAGTACAATGACCTGTCTGGATGGATAGCCACACACCTCACATGTTTCTTCCAGTGGTGTGATCTCGTATTCTACTTCATAAAAATCAAACGCCTCTTTAAAATATTCCATGCCTTCTTCGTCCAGATTATCAAACAGTGTGGCTGGAAGGTTCGATACGATGCGGTTAGCCATCACTTTATCGAGGCCTGTCAGAAGCTGCAGATAAGCGGATATCTTCTGGTCTTTTCCGCTGCATTTTAATAAACGTATTTTATATGTTCTCATGTAATTTTTATCCTCTTTCTGTTTTCAGATATTTTTCGGTTATGCTCTGTTCTGACGCCATAATATCCTCTGGCGTGCCTGCTGCTACAATCGTTTCCCCGGCATCTCCACCTCCCGGGCCCATATCAATCATGTAATCTGCATTCTTCATCACATCCAGATCACGCTCGATCACAATGACAGGTGCTACATTTCGCTGTAGTTACCTATCATGTCCGGCTCTGCCTGAACCTCCATGAAAGTTGTTCTTTCGGGTGGGTGGGGTATTGCTTTTGGATGTATGTGAATATTTCTTGTTGGTTCATGGGGGATTCCTTCTTTTTGTCAATAAAATAATCTCCCCGTTGGACACATCACTTGAATTTGTGAGAGGTGTGGGGAGATCTGGGTTTGTGATTTTTTATGTTTTATGTACTGTATTTTTCAATATGTTATAAATACATTTAATTAAAAATAGTTCATTCCATTTATCTGCATAACCGCACCAAAAGCAAATTTATTACGATCTGTATATCTGATATTCGGTACTTTTGTAACTCCTCTTTTCTCTTTTTCATAATTTTACAGAAACTGATTGTATTTCTCATTTATACGATAAAAATCCATATTTATCCTCCGTAGCAAAGCAAAACAGGGAGATATACACTTATCTCCCTGATAATTAACGGTTCGCATTCAAAGCTGCGAAGCACTTAAATTAAAGGTTCACATTCAAAGTAGTGAAGTACTTAAATTAAAGGCTTGCGCTCAAAGTAGCAACGCACTTCAAATTGAACAAATCTCTTTGTTCAACTATATTATATTCAATTTCTGTAAAAAATCAATAAAATTTTTTCTTTATATTCGCTCTTTCCTGTTTGCAAGGATATTATTTTTCAATCTCTTTTACATTTTTTATTCGTGCAAGACTCTTTTTCCAAATTTCGCCACTATAATAAACTTTTATATTATCTCCCGGCGATATAACTGAATAATCATATCTTTTTGGCCAATAACAGATTATTTCTTCTTGTATATCTGTTTCTAGTATTTAAAACTGCTCATTTTTTCGATAACGACTCCTTCAACAAATGAACTTTTTCTTTGAACTGCCACACAAAAAACAACACTACATAATAATATTGCAATGGATATACCAACGATAATTCTTTTTTCATTCTATTGCTCCGCTTTATTATTGAATCATTTTTTATTTGTGCTTTTTATTTCCTCTACCAGTTCTTCATACTTACGTTCGTCAATAATATATTTCCGTTTAATCAGTAT
>ERZ838399.1399-NODE-1399-length-22699-cov-10.686760_pt1 | contig 22699 bp, 19 predicted proteins | sample MGYA00519683_ERZ838399 | MGnify/ENA primary metagenome ERZ838399 (study PRJEB31850, sample SAMEA3708833) | human gut metagenome | biome: human gut; feature: human-associated habitat; material: faeces | place: China | collected 2014 ...
CACGTTGGTATTACTGATTATGACAGGTGTCGTGATAAAAATCGTAAAGAAACCGTTTATGCTGAGATGGCAGGAAACGATATTCCTTTCAGTACTGAATATTGTAGGGAGTATGATTGTAGGAATAAGCGTAGACCTTTCCGTAGTGCAAATCGAGGGTGGAGTTTTTCTGTTGTATGATGACAAGCAGGAAATGTTGTGGAAATTACCGATAATTGCGGTTCTTATCTATGTGGGGGAAATTTCGGCAATATACATCTACCAGAATTACAGGAAGCTTCAAAAAGAACGGCAGAAACATTTTGTGGAAGAACAACAGGTCAAAGCCATGAAGCAGAGACTGGAAGAAGCAGAGAACTTCTACGGGAGCATTCGCAGAGTAAGGCATGAGATGAAAAACCATATGACGAATATAAAAGGGCTGGTGGCAAGTGAGAAATATGATGAAGTAGAGAATTATATCGAAAAACTGGATGAAACCATACAGACTATGGACTATAAATTCAATACAGGAAATGCGGTCACAGATGTGATTATCAATGATAAATACCAGAAAGCGGAAAATGCAGGTATTTCGTTTCAAGTAAAATTTAACTTGGGGGAAACAGACACAATTTCTGCATTTGATATAGGTATCATTCTGAATAACCTTTTAGACAATGCCATAGAAGCCTGCGAGAAACTGGAGCAGGAACAGCGATATATCAATCTGACATTAAAGAAAAAGAATCATTTCCTACTGATTGAAGTGGAAAACAGCTTTGATGGGAAAGTGATATGGGAAGATGGAGGTATCGTCCCGATGACAACGAAACAGAGCGATCTGCCGGATATTTTGATGGAGCATGGAATAGGGTTAAAAAATGTAAAGGATGTGGCAGACCATTATCTTGGAGATATGGATATCAAAATAAAAAACGATGTGTTTAAAGTCACAGTAATGCTGCAGCAGAAGGAAATAAAATAAAAAAATATGAAAAAGGAAGGAGAATGTAGTAATGGATGTAGGTTCAGTTTATGGCAGTTATTATGAAACAGCAAAGAGTTACATGGGTTTGAGGAAGGAGGAAAAACAAGCGGGATTTGCGGAAAAGGTCACAGACAAAAGTCAGGTTTTCTCGGAAGATATGACCTTGGAGGAATACAAGGAGTATTTTAATGAAAAGATGAATTCATTATATACACATCCATCGCAGCGGAATAGAAATGATATTATAGATATTACGGATGCCGCTTATAAAAGAATGCAGACTGATCCGGAATATGAGAAGAAAATATTAGACGCTTTAGCGAAGAATAAGGCAGTTAATTTTGGAAACTATATTCCACAAATATCATATATGCATATAGATGACACATATGAGAAATGTTACGGCTATACGCAGGGCATGAAGGAGAATGACGGTTATTCCGGGAGTTCCTCCGCAAAGGGAACTGATGCCGGACGGCAGAAAAAGGCAAGGCAGAAGGAACTGCTGGAAGAATATTTGGAAAAGCGGGCGCAGATGAAGGAATTTCAGCAGGAGGCGTTGGAAGAAAAGATTGCAAAGCAGGAACAGGAAAGAAGCCGATTATTACGGTCGTGGAACAATGAAAGGCTGTTGTCAAAAGCGTCTAATGCTTATGAAGCAAATGCTATGACGGAAGCGGTTACGGATAGTGCTTTTAAGTAAGGAGAAAGAGATATGTCAATTACATTTTTAAGTCATCCTATTCATCTGCCGGATTTTTTCAAGTTTGATAGGGAATATTTGGGAAAACAGGAAAGCCAAAATGAAGACCAGAAAGTGTTTCATAAGGATATTTTAGAGGTTTCTCAATTATCGAAAAACAGGGAAAATTTAATGGATAAAATTAAGCATACAGTTGTGCATTCGGTTACATCGTTCAGCGATATGAGAGCCGGAATATTAAAAGAAATTAGGGAAGAAAAAGGGCAGTATGACTATACTGATGTTGTAAATGCCTGCGGATTGAGTTATGCAAGGCTGTATTCTGAAATTGAACAGCGCTATGAAAATGAACAGTATTATAAGGTAGATGGGACGCCGCTGACAAAAGAAGATGAGATAGAGTGGCTGGATATACAATTTGAGCAGGAAGCGGCATGGCAGAAATCCTGTGCAAGAATAGCAGCCCAGGGGCAGGTCATTCAGGGGAAAATTTTTGAAATGCCAACAAAAGAGATGGAAGAATTGGAAGACAGCTTTTATCAAGCGAAGGATGCTTATATGAAGCTGTACCGGGAAAGCAGGCAGGTGGGGAAGCCGCTTGTTTTGCAAAATTATATATTTGGCAATGGCCGGATGTATGAAGTGCTGAACAGATTAGGTAATTTACAGGAGAGGGTGGAATAATGCGGGTTAATTTATCCAACAGTTCATTGCAGAACAGATATTTTTCAGGAACAGGAAGAAGTCATTCAGATGTCAGGTATGAACGAGCATCTGTTGAATTTCAAAGGTCTTATGATAGATGAGGTTCAACGGGTAATCATTCGGGAAAATCAGGAGATAGAGCTTACATATACCGAGTTTGAAATCTTGAAGCTTTTTGCAAAGCATCCGGGAATAGTGTTCAGTAAGGAATAGATTTATGACATTGTGTGGAAAGAATCCTATTCCGGCGATTACAACATCGTCATGAGCCATATCCGGAATATTCGGGAGAAGATAGAGGATAATCCTAGCAAGCCAAGCTATATACAGACTGTTTGGGGAGTTGGTTATCGGTTCAATAAAAATTTAATAGCATAGAAACAGGCAATTAAGAAACAAAATCTTGGTTGTCTTTTTTATTTGTAAAAACATTTACAGTGACAGGTGCAGAAAGGAGACAGGAGTACATTGCAGAAATCAAAACGAATACGGGCAGTAATGATAAAGGTTTATAAGTGAATATCGTAGTTATGCAAAGGCAGTCAATAATGGCTGCCTTTTGTCATGCAAAAAATAAGCAGATGGAGGAAATACTATGGCAGAATCTAAAACAGAAAAACAGAAAGTACAGGAAATAACGGAGAAGCTAGAGCAGGGTATCAAGGAGCTTTTTGAAAGCGAGAAGTACAAGACTTATCTGAATACCATGTCAAAATTCCATAATTACAGCTTTAACAATACTATGTTAATTGCGATGCAAAAGCCAGACGCTACGTTAGTGGCCGGATTCAAGGCTTGGCAGAAGAATTTTGACAGGCACGTTAAGAAGGGGGAAAAGGGTATTCGTATCCTTGCCCCGGCACCCTATAAAATCAAAGAGGAGAGGGACAAGATTGATCCGGTCACACAAGAACTTTTACTTGATAAGGACGGAAATCCGCAGAAAGAAGAAGTCGAGATAACAATTCCGGCATTCCGGGCAGTATCCGTTTTTGATGTGGCGCAGACAGACGGAAAGCCGATACCGGAACTTGCGGCAAAGGAGCTTCTTTCAGATGTGGAAGGGTATCAGGATATGATTCGTGCAGTAGAAGCCATTTCACCAGTACCGATTGAACTGGAGGAGATAGCCGGAGATTCCAAAGGCTACTATGACAGGGAAGCAAAGCGGATTGCGGTGCAGGAAAACATGAGCGAGGGCCAGACCTTAAAGACCATGATCCATGAGGTGGCTCACTCCAAGCTGCATAGCAAGGAAGTGGAGCAGGATGAGCAGATGAAAAAAGACCGCAATACCAAAGAAGTGGAAGCTGAGAGTATAGCTTATACAGTATGTCAGCATTTTGGAGTGGACACTTCCGATTATTCCTTTGGATATATTGCCGGATGGAGCAGTGGCAGAGATACCAAGGAACTGAGAGCTTCCATGGATACGATACGCAGGACAGCTTCGGAGTTGATTACCGGGATAGAGGAACAATTACAGGAATTACAAAGGAACAGGGAAGTATCACAGGAACAGACAAAGGAAAGTATTCTCCTCATACAGAATACTGACCTTTCAGAGTTCAGTCTGCTTGATGTATATGGCATGGACAGACCGGAACTGATGCAGGCATTGTCAGAAATGACAGACGATGACAAGTTGAGCATACAGGCATATTTGGAAAGCAGGGGTGCATGGACAACGGAAATCGGCAATCAGGATTCCAGAGAGTACGGAGAGTATCATCTGGATGTGCGTTATAACACAGATACAGATGAGCTGATTGATATGAAGGAGAGAAAGGCGGTCTATGATAAGGCAATGGAGCCGATCAATGCCGATGATGTGGTTGTTAAGTTCGCTTCCATTTTTGAAAGCGAATGGGAGGTTTTGAAAATCACAAATATGTTGAGGGATGATGTCAGAAAAATGCTCAAAGATATGGCTTCTCTTGATGAAAAAGAATGGGATGGCAATTACCTTTCATATATGGAAAAACAGGGAGCGGAAATCACGTTACTTGCGTCCAGTAGTAAGGAATTAAATGGAAATATGCCGGACTTTTGGGATTATGAATACGATTTTGATGCAGGTCTGACGGATGCGGAGGAATTGTCTGTCATGCAACAGGCAGAGCATATCATTAACCGGTTGGAGCATGGACAGCCTGCCTTTTCCGATGATGAAAGAAATCTGATTGTGAATTATGCGTATAAGCTTGGGGATATGGAGAAAACAAGGGAGCTTGCAGAACATATCTATGCACAGGAAGTGGATGGAAATCAGGATGTCGCATTAGCAATGATTGATGCACAGGCAGAAATCGACGCACTTCCGGATAGCATGGTCAGCATATCCGAAATGCAGGAATATGGCTATACGTGGAATGAAATGCTTCCGTTGACGCAGGAGAGAGCATTGGAACTGTTCGATGGTGACTTGCCTGTGTATCTTTTGCATACGGATGGTTCAGAGAGTACTGTAGCTGATAGAAAACAGATTTTAGAGCATGATGGAATGTGTGGAATAGAAAAAGGGGACTGGCAGAATGAACGGAAACTTCGCATGATGCAGGAAGAATTATCAGAGAGTGATTCCAACAGGGAAGCACAGCTTTTGTATGGAAATACCGATAAATATGGAATTTTCCAGTTAAAGGATGATCCGGAACTGGATAAGTTCCGTTTTGAGGGAACGGAAAGCCTGAAGCGTATGGGAATAACCAAGGATAATTTTGATGCAGTATTGCCGGAAAATTATAAGCTCGTGTATATGGGAGAACTGGCAGAATTGCAGGGGCAGACACAATCGGAAACATTGGAAGCAATCTATACAAAGTTCAATATTGACCATCCGGCGGATTACAAGGCACATTCCCTGTCGGTCAGCGATATTGTGGTATTACATGAGAACGGGGAAAACACTGCACACTTTGTAGATTCTTTTGGATTTACAGAACTGCCGAAGTTCATGCTGACACTGGAGGGCAAGGAAAATGAGATAGAGACGGAGCTTGCTGTTCATATCGCAGATTGTTATATCCTCATGCATGAATGTGATGAGGGATACGATTACTCCATTCTGAATGAGCAGTATCATTTACTGGATGGCGGTGTCTACGATAACCCGGATATTACGATTCAGCGTGCAATGGATATGGTGATTGCGGATTTGAAAGAACCGAGGTTTTCAGCGGTCACAGAGCAGTATTATCGTGATGAATTTTTGCAGGGCGAGGTGTATGCAGGTTCCGAAGCAGAGATTGTTGATTTTGAGGAACTTTCGGAGAAAGCCGAGGAAGTGGAACAGGCAGATTTGGAAGCAAAGCAGGCAGAATTTAGAGAGAACAATCCGGATGTGGTTGCAGATTTCCGGGCAAGGACGGAAGAACTGTTTCACAGTCTGGACGGACAGAGTGCGGAAGATATTGAAAAAACAGTGTATGCTTATGTGCAATCGCAGATTGATGAATACGGTCTGGATGCAGAAATTGTGGATGTGGTGGTATCCGGGAGCCGTTGCAGGGGCATAGAAAAGGAAAATTCAGATTTGGATGTAGTAGTAGAATACACAGGTTCCACCAGAGAAGATGACCTTTTCAATATGCTGCATGAGGACAGCATTTATATCGCAGGCATTCAGGTGGATATTAACCCGATCACAGAGGGCAGAACCGGAACACTGGAGACATATCTGCCGGAGGTGGAAACCTACCTGCAGGAGAAGGCACAGCAGGAGCAGACCAACAATCAGCTTGTCACGCAGGGCAGAGAAAACGCACTGGAACAGCAACCGGAAAAAGAAAAAATGATAGAAGAAAAGACACTTTCAGAATTGGAAAAAGAGCCAGTGGTTGAACCGGAGACAGTCCATATCACATTTACGGTTGCAGAATGTGGCGAATTTCACACTATGGGAGAGTTCCATGAGGGTATTGAAACGATAGAGGAAGCTATGCAACTCTACAATGTCATTGATCCGTCCCGTATGCACGGAATCCCTTCGCTTGGTGTAAATATGCACATTGACGGTACAGAAGAATGGGAAGATGAGGAAGCGGATATTGTCAGAGGAAATTGCATAGATGTGGATTTTCTGAATTACACACCAGAGCTTCGGGATACCCCCACAGTGCAGGATGCCCTTAAAAAACTGATTGCAGCATATCCGGATAAAGAGGTTAATGACAGGGAGACAAAGGAAGCAAAGATACAGACGATTGCGACAGAACTTGACCAGTTATCCTATGATATTGACACTTTTGAATATAGAGACTCGGTACCGGACAGGGAAGCACAGGTTCAAATGATTGCAAATGATATAAGAAGCGGTAATGTGAAGCCATTACAGATTTTTTTGCAGACATCTATTGATGAGGGAATTGACGAGGACAGCGAAAGACAGGCAAAAGAGCTGATTGCTAAGCTGGCAGAATATAAACCGCTTGCCAAAATCGAGGAGCTGGAGGAACAGAATTATAACATGATTGATGACAGGCTTAATAATGGTGTGGAGAAATTCTATCGTGAGGAAGAAAAGAAAGAACAGGCGGAAAAACCGCAGGCTCGTTCTTCCTTAAAGGAGCGTCTGGTAGCTAAGCAGAAGGAAGTGGCACAGGGCAAGAAAGATTCCAAAGAGCAGGAAAAATCAAAGAATACACACAGGGAGATGTAAGAATATGAATAATCCATTTACAGTTGAAGAAACAAATTTGATATGTATTTTCCAGAGTGACAGCAGAACAAAAGTTATAGAGGATATTCATAAGGCTATGAAGCATATCGACGATGATGAGCTTGTGGAATTGTCGGTGCGTGTGGCAGGAAAACTGGAAAGCATAGGTGATGAAGAATATGCCAGATTAGTGTTGGAAGCGGCAGAATAAAAATATGGTAGTCATTAGGTGCCCCTTTTGACTACCGTTTTTTTGTTAAAAATTAAAGAGGAGCCGGATCACTCCGACTCCTCCAAGTATGTGTCCGCAAACACATACCCCAATTGCTATCTATAATATACTATAGGCAGGTAAAATATGCAAGCATTATATGGAATTTTTTAAGATGTTTAAGCGAGAGAACAAATCAGGATGAATCGAAATAGCTGAAACATTCGGGTTTACAGAAGATTCGTATTCTCTTGTAATCTTTTCAAATTCACGGATGAATGATTTGATCTCTGTTTTAGAGACTTTCAGTAATTTTAAGTAGTAACAGATAAGGATGATGTAATCGCCGATTGTTTTGAAATTTATGTATGGCATCCCCATTTCTAAAATCAGGCATTGTTTCATTGGTCTTGAAGGGTCCATTTTTTTGAAACGGGTATCATATACCACATCGTTGTGAGCAATGGCATTTCTTAAATCTTTTAAGGCATATACATATTTATAAAGTAATTCCCGGTAAGTATCACTTGATAGATTGATGCCGATTGCACGGGATACTTTTTCACGCATATCAATGGTCAGGCATGAAAGCAAATATCCAAAATCGCCCATAGTGAGAATTTCAAATATTGCCCATAAAGGAACTTCATTGTAATTGACATTATTGTAAAAATGAGTGATTTTCGGATTCTCTTTTCGGTATGCAGCAGCAATGGCATTTTGTATGGAGCCTTGAAGATTTAGTTTGTTGTTCTGGTATTTCTTTTTTATATCTTCACGGGTTCCGGCTGGTGCATTTTTGTAGCTGCTGATTGCTTTATCGTACATATCATAGATACTGCTGGAATCAATTTCTGACATAATGGTGTTCAAAGCAATATTTTTAAGCGCAGTTTCTATAAACATCATTTTTCCATATAAAAGAGATTTTAATTTTGTATCATATTGAATGGTTGCGTTAATCTCATTATATGAAGTGAATGGAAGTCTGTTAGAGGAAGATACAAAAAAACGGTATCCTTTATATCCATGAAAATATCCGGTATTGATGAGCTGTTGTTTTTGTGAACTTCCTGAGATGGAAATTCCATTATCCCTAAGATGCCGCATTAAAGCATCGGGTGATTTATAATCTGTATTTGCCATAGTCTCTCCTAAACATTTGTAATAATAAATTAAGTATAATACATGCGTTAAACATTAACAAGCTACAAGATGGGATTATTCTTTTTCCTGGACTGCTCTGAGGTAAAATCGGGCTGTGTCTGACCGAGGTATTGATTCAGATTTTCCAGTTTTCGGTTTAATGATTGAACCTCTTTTTCACAGTTCTTGTAGGTGGAAGTCAGTTCATTTTTCTGTTTCATTAGTTCCTGATATTCCGCTTTTAGCTTATCAACATTCAATCCTTTTAAGTTTATCCCAGTCTGCTCAAGTACACGTCGTGCACCGCCATATAGAATGAGCTGGCTTTCGTATCGGCGGAAATATGCGTCTGGATTCTTTGACTTTTTGTAGGCGATGTGATAGGAGCGGTTGGTTTTGTACTGCTCGGCATATTTGATGATTTCTGCAAGGTCTTTCATGCGGTGTTCCAGTTTCACAACGCTCTGTTTGGCAGATTTTCCGGCTTCGGTTTTCACAGTAATCTGATGCTTCAGATCGGAGAGAGAACCAACTTCATTATAGCTTTGTGTAGCAATCTTCAAATTCTCGATAGTTGCCCATTGCTGAAGTCCGGGACTGTTTTGAAATTTTTCATCCGAGGTATCAATGAGCCTGCGGGCAGAGTAGTCCCTTTTTGGGATTACTGCCTTTCGTTCCCGTTTCCTTTCAATGCGTTCCCGGATACGTTCCTTTGTGTATTCTTTCCCTAAAGACCTAGCACTGCCACGCACAAAACGCTCCTTGTCCAGAGGTCGGAAAGAGATATATTTCGCAGCATCTTCTCCAAAAGTTTCCCCTTTGATTTCGTAACCTTTTGCCCGCATCAGAAGCAGAAATTCTTCGTAAGTGGAAGCCGACTTGATGCAAAAATTGATGTCCCGCCGAAGCTGTGTTTTCCAGGTTGAACCATTCTGCTCAGACTGCCATTCCTTGTATTTTTTTCCACGTTCACCGCCGGGAATGATGACGGAAAGATTGTGTTCTTTGCACAGATCATCACTCAAGTGGCGGATGCGGTGGTAGGTCTGTGTGCAGTCATGGTATTTGTTATATTCAATGTTGTCAGCCGCACAAAAGATGATATGATTGTGTATATGCCCCTTATCAATATGTGTGGTGACAACATACGAATATTTTCCTTCTAAAACCTTGTCTGCAAGCTCCTTTCCGATGCGGTGCGCTTCCTCATAACCGACCTCGCCCGGAGCAAAAGCCTGTATCAGATGATAGGCTTTGTTGGGACTGTTTTCCCTGCAATGGTCAAGCGTATATTTAAAGTCAATTGCTGCAGTTTCGGGCGCACACGCATAAGACGAAACATAGATTTGTTCATCGGTTTTGTCCGGGTTGCAGATATACTCTATGGCTTTATCAACGGTTGCTTTGATAGCATGGATTTTTGTGTATGCCATACCTCATTCATCAACTCCTTTACTTCGTCTATGTCCTCCTGATAAATGTTTCCGGTGCTGTTTACCCTCTTTGCGATCTGGTTTAAACTGGAGCTGATACGTCCCAGTTCTGTATTGTAATTTCGCAGATAACTGTAATCGACATCATACACATATCCATATAAGATCAGCTTGCGCAGGAAAGCAGACATACTCTTCATGCCGGATGCTTTGAACTTGGTGTTGAGGATGTACTGCTCATCATCGCTGAGATAAAATTGCACCGAATTGGTGCGGTTTCGCTTTGCCATTTCTGCCACTTCCTTTCTCATTTTTGGGTACAAAAAAACTGCTGTAAAATGTTCGATTTTTACAACAGTTCGTTTCAGGTTTTATTCAGTTTTGGGCGCAATCACCCACAGCAGATTGTAGCAAAAGCGGCAGGAAAGGTCAAGGTATTCCACAAGAAAACCGAAGAAAAAATAAAAGAGGGTTAGGGACACTTCCCTATGGAAATTCACACGCACAGACGATAGGAAAGTGTGGGAAATTTCGCCTGTGTCATGACACAGGCAGTGCTTGCTAAGGTTGTTTTTGGTACTCCTGGAGGGGGTGCCGGATGTTTTATTAGTTTAGAAAAAGTAAATAAAGACTTGACGTTTAAATCTTACACGCGTAAGATATGAGATGATATCAATTTCAAATTTTAAAATGGAATGGAGGAAGGCACATGAAGATACAGAGAAAAATATGGAACTATATATTGATACTTGTACTTGGTATGATGGGCATGATTACAATTATCTTCTTTTTAGTTGAGAAATTGCTGGGGGACGGGAGATGTTATATACCGCAGAGAGCAATTATGATTGCTTTGATGTTATGCGTGTTTTGGCAGGTAGCATTGATAACAGTGGCATGTCTGTTAGGAAGGCGGATTAAAAAGATTTTTCATGGTGTAGTCAAAATGATGATGACGATAGTAACCGTTTCCGGTACTCTTTGTCTTGTTTTGTTTCTCGCATGGAATTGGTTGATATATAGTTTTAAGTTTGATGAAAAAGTAGAGCAATATGATGAACATATCGCTTTATATGTGAATAATACATTTGTAAGAACCAGATTTAGATATCCGCATTATATGTATGAAGAAAACTGGTTAATCATGAGAACGTTAAGTGATGATGAATTGCAGGAGGCAGTTTTGAAATATGGTGATCCAGATGATTATTATAATTAGCATAGGAAATTTGATGGAATTTATAGATTCAAATTTTTGAAATACAATTGGAAAAATTTTTAAATTGAAATCTTACAACTGTAAGAAAAGGAGAGGCTATGACGAAAAAAAAGAAAAAGAAAAAAAGCAGGATATACATTATATGGCTCATGAATTTATGTTTGATTATAGCTGTGATTGCATTTTTTGTATGGCATAAAAGTGTACCTGATGTATCACCGGAGAATGCTTTAAAAACATACATGGCGCATATTTTAAATCGGGAGTATGAACAAATGTATGAAATGATTGATGCAGGAACATCCGGGAATATCAGCAAGGAAGATTTTGTAAAACGTAATTCTGCTATTTATGAGGGAATTGGTGTAGATAATATGAAAGTTCATATCACATCTTATGATAAAGAACAAAAAGAGATCTGTTATGAAACATCTATGGATACTGTTGCAGGAAACGTAACTTTTGAAAATAAGGCATCATTTATACTGGAAAAAGGCAAATATAAGCTGATATGGAATGATTCTTTGATATTTCCAGAACTGGATTCCACAGATAAAGTAAAAGTGTCTACAACAAGTGCTAAGAGAGGGCAGATTATAGACCGAAATGGTCACTTGCTTGCAGGCGAGGGAGTGGCTTCTTCTATAGGCGTAGTTCCCGGAAAATTAGAGAATAAGAATGATGCTATCAGCCAGTTGGCAGAATTATTGGAAATGAAAACAGAAGATATAGAAAAAAAATTAGCGGCAAAATGGGTAAAAGATGATTCATTTGTACCATTAAAAACAGTTCCAAAGGTGAATGAATTAAAACTGATGTCGATTGAGCCAGATCAGGAAACATTGGCAGAGAAAGACCGACAGGAGAAATTATTAGAGATTCCAGGTGTGAAAATTTCAGATATCACTGTAAGGGAATACCCACTTGGGGAGGCTGCTGCACATTTAGTGGGATATGTTCAAAACGTTACGGCAGAAGATTTAGAAGAACACGCAGGGGAGGGATATACATCGAACAGTGTGATTGGAAAAAGTGGAATGGAAGGATTATTTGAAAAAGAATTAAAGGGACAGAATGGGTGTGCTATTTCTATTGTTGATTCAAACGGCAATAAGAAAAAAATCGTAGTAAGCACGATTGTAGAAAATGGAAAAGATATAAAACTAACGATAGATTCGAATTTGCAAAAAGAATTATATGAACAATTTAAAGATGATAAGAGCTGTTCAGTTGCTATGAATCAGTATACGGGAGAAGTATTGGCTTTAGTCAGTACACCTTCATATGATAACAACGATTTTATTAGGGGCATGTCAAGTGAAAAGTGGAATGCGCTGAATGAAGATGAGAACAAACCTATGTATAATCGTTTTCGACAGGTCTGGTGTCCAGGCTCTACGTTTAAGCCAATCATAGCTGCTATTGGATTAACAACGGGTGCGATTGATCCTAACGAGGATTATGGAAATGAAGGTTTGAGCTGGCAGAAAGATTCATCATGGGGGTCTTATCATGTAACGACGCTTCATGCTTATGAGCCGGTTATTCTAAAAAATGCTTTAATTTATTCGGATAATATTTATTTTGCAAAGGCGGCATTAAAAATTGGGGAAAACGATATGGAAAGTTCATTAACAAAACTGGGATTCAATGATGTACTTCCATTTGATATTAAGATGGCAAAATCGCAGTTTTCCAATACAGAAAAAATTGAAAAAGAGATACAGTTGGCTGATAGTGGGTATGGACAAGGTCAGATTCTTGTAAATCCTTTGCATATGGCTTGTATATATTCTGCATTTTGCAATGAAGGAAATATGATAAAACCATATCTTACATATAAGGAAGATGCAATGCCTGATGTCTGGATCAAAGAAGCATTTACAAAGGATGCGGCGCAAACTGTTTTGGAGGATACGAAAGAAGTCATAAACAATCCTCATGGTACTGGCTATGCAGCATGCAGAACGGATATTACATTGGCTGGAAAAACAGGAACTGCAGAAATCAAAGCGTCAAAAGAAGATACAACAGGAACGGAATTGGGATGGTTTTCTGTTTTTACAACGGATGAAAATATGGATCGTCCTATTATGATTATTAGTATGGTAGAAGATGTAAAGGGAAGAGGTGGAAGTGGTTATGTTGTCAAAAAAGATAGTCAGGTTCTTGAAAAGTGGTTGTCTGATAATTAGTATAGGATTTTTGATGGAAATTTCGGGATGTAAAGGGAATACAGAAGAACCAGTAGCTTCTGAATCTGTTGAAATTGTCGATGAGAGAAAAATAGATGACAATTTTATAAACATTCCGATAGATATCTATGTGGAAGCTGCAAAAAACAATGAACTAACGGATATGGAAACCGTATGTAAAGTCATAAAAAGATTCGGGGAATGTGGATATGCAGCGGTTGATTGTGAAAATCGAGTTGATATGACACAAATGCAAAGTGTGATGGATTTTTGTGATTCGGTAGAGAACCAGAAAGAAGCAGAAGTGACAATTATCCAAGTGAGTAGTTTGGGAGGATTTTCAGTCTATCATTTACAGACAGAAAATGGAGTGGTTCATGTGAAAAGATGTTACTACGGATATAAAGATGGAATTATGAAAAGTGAAGATGAGGGTGAATATCAAACCGATTATTGGAGATATACAGATGATGGATATCTGATGTTTTCTGGAACTTATTTTTCAGAAGAATTGTATGTATTAACATTAAGTTCTGCAGAAGAGCATGTAGCATTTCGTATACTGCCATTGGATGCAAAGTGTCGGGAATTAAATGAAAAATATCTTTTGCCAATAGGATATGAGTTAAATAATATGTTTTTAGTGGATTGGAATGAGGATGATTTTGGAGAACTGAATTTCTATGACATGTTTGATTTGTTGTATCCAAAGTTGCATAATGAAAAATTTCCATATGTAGCAGATGATAACTTAGGCATAGGTGCAGTTTATCATATTCCTAAAACAGAGTTTGAAAATGTAATTATGGAATATTTTAATATCGACAGTGATAAATTGCAGAAAAAAACTATTTACGATTATCAAACTCAAACATACGAATATAAACCAAGAGGATTTTATGAGATAGAGTATCCAGAATATCCATATTCCGAGGTGGTTGGGTATACGGAACATTCGGATGGAACGATTACGCTCAATGTTCATGTAGTATATCCGTATGCAGGAGATTCTGATGTATATATGCATGATGTTACGGTCAGACCGTTATCTGATGGTAGAGTACAGTATGTATCAAATTACATTGTTTCAGAGGAAGAAAATAACAACATTACATGGCATACGCCACGCTTAACCGAAGATGAATGGAATGATATATATGGAGGACAGTAATGGAAGATATAAAATGGTTTATAAAAAAGTTTGGAATCATTTTTGCTATCCTCTTGGTGATGATTGTAAGTGTAGGAATCTTTTTTGAGAAGAACGTGAGAAAATCATCAGCAGAGGAAACATGGGAAAAGCCAGTACAGATATCAGATATAGAGTTTTGGCAGGAGGAGTCTGATTACGAGAGGGAAAATGAAGATAATTCGCCGTATTGGATTATTCCTCAGTCAAAAAGTTTACTGTCTGAAGAAGAGAGCAAAAATATCCAAAATGAAGCACTAACTGCGGCAGAACTGGTGAAGGTGGTATATAAGGATATTGTAATTATAGATGATGTACCTGCCTATGCTTCTGGAATTGATGGTTTTACAAATGAACAGGGAGAACAGGTTATAAAAATACTTGGAAAAAGTGGATATGTATGCGTTAAAGAGAATGTAGAGATGCAAAATTATGATAAATTGCAAAATTTCTATAAAAGTTATCTTATTGGTCAGAATACATTGATAACAGTATTTGTGGTTCAAGCTGATGGATTGCTTGGCGCACAGACATTTGTCTATCGAAATGAAAAGTTGCAAAGTTACTATGTAGGTATTCGATGGAGAGAGGGCGGAGAACCAGAGATACTTGGAACTTCGGTAAGTGATTTGTCAGAAATTAAATTTACTGAAAAAGGATATTTTATTTATACGTTTGAAAATCCAGTTGCGCATGCAGGATTGAGAGAATATTGGAGAGTAAAGTTACTTCCAGAAAAATGCAGAGAACTTACAGAAAAATATATAGCTGGTCTTAGTTATGTAAATTATAATATGCTGGTTGTAAACTGGGATAGCAGCAATGTGGAAGATATATTGATGCCTTGCATGTTTGAGGATATTTATCGAATTTATACAGGGAAAAATTTAAAAACGGACAATGGGGAGATTCCAGCAGAAGAATACGAGAAAATAATGACTACATATTTCCCGGTATCTACGGAACAACTAAGAAAATATTGTAAATATAACGAAAAAAGTAATAGCTATGAATATGACATGATTTCTGCCAGCCCATATCCACCGTTTGGAGAAGTGGTTGATTATACGGAAAACTCTGATGGAACGATTACTCTGATTGTAGATGGAGTATGGGCAGATTATAATTCCGACTGCGCATTTACAAATCGAATTGTGGTTCAGCCATTTGAAGATGGAACTTTTAGATATTTAGCCAATTCTATTGAACAAAAAGAATTGGAATTGCCAGTCATAGCAAGAATGAATCCTTAATGTGGCTGGAAGGAAAGGACGATATTTATGAAAAAGCGTATTTGGTTCATTGTGCTGATCAGTTGTTTATTATGTGGATGTATAAGACGAGATAGGACATTGGACAGTCAGTTGATGGATAGTAGAGAGGTTGATTTTTCGGAAGAAAATGAGAACAACAAAGAAGATATTACAGAACAGTGGGAAAAAGGTTATGACCTTCCAATAAATGAGACAGAAAGAAAAGAAGCAGAGGATGAGTGTAAAAAGGTTTTAGTGCTTATTTCTGATATTTATATTCTGGCAGATAAAGGGGATGCAGTCAATCCAGTTCTGGATGATAAGACAATCTATAAAATGCAGGATCGCATAAAAGAAAAAGGATATCCGGTTACAACGATGAAAGCATATGCAGCAATGGAAAATTATAAAAGAGTTGAAGCTTTTCTTAAAAACTGTCAGGACGAGAAGGCAGGTTCGGTAGTGCTTTATGAGTTACATTCGGACGGAGGCATTGGCAGAGATAAATTTATTTTTGATGGAAAAGATATGTATTTAATAAGTGCATGTGCTACATGGAACAGCAATGATACCTACGGAATGTCCTATATATCTTATGCAAGGATAAAAGAGTGGAAGTATACAGAGAAAGGATGGTTTGGGTATGAGTTATGTGTTCCAGAACCACCGGAAGTTACCGAGATTGTTGATGGAAGTTGTTTGGTAAGAATAAAACCAATGACTAAGGAACAAAGGGAAATGTCAGAAAAATGTGTACAAGGTCTGGGGTATCAGGGAAATAATCTTTTATGCTCGAATTGGGATGCTGACCATATGGAAAAACTGGATTATAATGGAATGTATGAATATCTGTTTGCCATGAAATATCACAAGGCGTTTGATGCCGAGGATTATCCAAATGGAATACCAAAAGAAGAATTTGAGAGTTTGATCATGGAATATCTTCCAGTAACAGCAGAGCAAATACGGGAGTATGCAGAATTTGATGAGAAAAACCAGACATATTATTGGGCACGACTTGGGTGTCTCAATTATGCGCCTACTTTCTTTGGAACGTCTCTGCCGGAGGTTGTCAATATCAAAGAAAATGAGGATGGGACAATCACATTAACAGTTGAAGCGGTTTGTGATATGGTCATTTGTGATGATGCGGTTATAACCCATGAACTTATAGTAAAGTTTGCTGATGATGGTAGCTTTCAATATTTGGGGAATGAAATCCTAAATGATGGAATAATGGACATACCTGATTATCAGTACCGTATTAGGATAGAGTGACAACGAAATAATATGGCACAGCGTAAGAGGAAGGTGATTTAAGATGATATTAGAACAGAGATTTATGAAAGAAGATTTGGAAGAAGTGGGACAGGTATTTTCAAAATCTATGGAGCCGAAATATCCAATATTGAAAAGTGGAAGCAAATTGAATAAAATGTGGAAAAGTTTGCTGATTAAATTTTCTTTAATTTTATTCGGATGTAGTGCGGTGCTAACTGCCTTAAAAGGTGAATTTTCAACAGAACTAATTCTATATGTTTTGATTGGAGTAATTGGATTTTTAACAGTGATAATTTGGAACGGGCTAGAAAAGAAAATGAAGCCAGCAGATGTGGTAAAACGAAAATATGGTGAACCTTTTGTTATTGCAATAAAGGAAGACACATTGGTTTACAAACAGATGGATTTCTCATATGTAGATATCAGAGTTGTTGTAGAATAAAAAAATTTTCTATTTATAAAAGTGGATGGGAAATGGCTTATAATAAAAGCTGATGAGGAAGAGAAAGAAGTAATACTTTCAAAGATGAATGAAAAAATTACAATTCATTTCATGCAGGAGAAAGAACCATTTGATTTAAGAAAACTTCGGTAAGGGGGACACATGAAAAAATTAAAAGTAGTTGGAATATTGGCAGTAGTTGTATTGATAGTTGGAAGTTTGTCAATTCCACTTATAAATAACCACACAGCCTATAAGGTGGAAAAAGCATTATGTGAAATTCCGCTACCAGAGGAAACAGAATTGATAGAGTCCTTATCACAGGCAGGGAAATTGACGGGTAATGGGAATGGGATGCAGTATTTCGGAGCAATCCTAATCAGGAGCGAATTGTCTTTGGAAGAACTGGATGCTTACTATTCAGATTACAGAAGGAATGAATGGGAATATTTGGTGGAAATTCAGAAAGGGCAGTCCATTGAGGTGATTGATCACGGAGGACTACAATTTTCGGAAGAAATAAAGGGCAGCGGTTATTACATTGTATATTCATGGGGAAGTGGAGATTCATTATTGCAAGAACTGGATATGCGTGGACACTAAAATGGATTGGAGATGATACTGATTATGAAGAAATATTTCAAAGTTATTATTTGTTTTATAGGTTTAGTTTGTGCGATGATTTTAATTTTGGGGATATCCTTTTCTTATATTACAAATTATAAGAAGATAACTATTGATACCTCGAATTCGCCGGATAGAAAATACGAATTGACACTTCAGGCAGTCGGAGAACCAGACTGGCCTTTTGGTTCAGCAAGTGGACGATTAGTCCTTATGGAAAGCAAAGATAAGATATCTCAAACAGATTTTGAATTGCACAATGACGGTGGAAGCATCACCAGTAGTTGTTGGAAAGTTACATGGTATGAGGACTATGTAGAAGTAATCCTGTCAGGCGAAGAACAATTTGATGAGCAGATTATTTTGAATTTTGATGGTACGGTAGATATGAAACAGTTGCCTGATACAGAAGTTGCAGAGCAAGAAAATGATACATCTGTTGAATATACCACGAAGCCTGATAGCATTGATCTGGGAGAATCAAATCAAAAAAATATTACAGAGCAGGTAGATAAAGCGAAAAAAGCCGAAAGCTGGACAATGGATGAAAGTAATGGAACCATGTATTTCTTTTTGGATGAACAGAATGGATGGCGTTTAGTGGTAGTAGATGCGGCTGCTGGAAGTAGATTTTACGTTATGGAACGGACTGCTGATGGCGGTGATACTTGGGAGCGAATTAACGAAGATCCTTTTGATAATCAAGCAGGCGTTGCTGAAGGGGTGATGTTTTTGGATGATAATTTTGGAATTGCAGGACTTGCAGGTGCATCTCAGTCTCATTCTACACTATATATTACAAAAGATGGAGGAAGATCATTTGGTGAGATAAAATTGCCAATGAGTACGGTTACTGAATTACCAGAATCTGCAAAAGAATATGGATTTACAGTAGAGGATTATGATTATTTAAATATGCCTCAAATAGGTGCTACAACATTGATAATAATGGTTACAACAGATAAAGGGGATAACGATGGAATTGTATTTGAATCAGAAGATGGTGGAGACACATGGAAATATAGAGGGGTAACTCAAAATTAGTAGTATTATTATAAATTGGGTAAAGGTTCAGTGGTATTGGCCTTTACCCAATTTTTTCCATGATAATAGAAAGTTAGCTGTACAGGAGATACTTTATTGTGTCCAGATATTCATGTCAGATAATATAGACATGGTTATTTCAGCAGCATTACTTCCGGTAGCGTTGTTATCGGCTCCAATATTAGTAGCAAAAAAGTATGTATTATTTACGATTTCGATATAGCCGATAAACCAGCCATTCACATCTTGTCCACCTACACGTCCGGTTCCTGTTTTTCCGTAGAATTTTCCAGTATTGGAAGAGGAAAGGCAGATGGAGTCTTTTACAGCATTGATATTTTCAGAAGAAAAACCTAAGCTATTGTTTTGCAGTTTCATCAAAAGTTCAACTTGCTCCACTGGGGAAATCTTTAAGGAGGATTCCAGCCAATAAGTGGAGAGATCGCCACTCACATTTTCATTTCCATATCCGATTTGCTGAATATAGTTGTAAATGTTAGTGGATGCAAGTTGTTCGTCTATTGATTGGAAATACCAGTTAACAGAGGATGTCATCGCAGACTGTAAGGTCTGATCAGCGTTCCATGCTTCAAACGGATAGTTTTCTCCATTCCATGCAATAAAGGAATCTTCTGGTGTAATGACACCTTCTTCCAATCCAAATAAAGCATCATATATCTTGTAAGTGGAATCCGGCGCAACTCGAAGCGTAGCATGTTCTATATCATGTATGCTCCAGACATCATTTCTAAGATCGTATAAAACAAAGCTTCCTTCGTATTTTCCAAAGTATTTAGAAAAATCTACATATGAAATATTTTCTGAGTAAGATTTCCATTGGTAGCGACTTTCGTCCGCTGCATATGTAGAAATAAAAGGTGTAAGTCCCATTATTAGAACTGTGGTCAGTATAAAAGCAGTCATGCCTTTTAACTTCTTGTAAAACGTTGGTTTCTCATAAGAAGCGATGTTGATAATGCGACGCTTTATTTGTTTCATGTTTCCGCTAAGGCTGGCAGCAAACGGAAAAGGAGAAATGGAGACCTTTTCTATAAAGTTAATCAGCGTATTTCCATAATTCTCATAATCGTCTTCTTCCAGCATTTTCAGAACAGAAGTGTCACAGGCAACTTCTCTGTCATTACGCATTTCTCTTAGCGCAAACCAGACAAAGGGGTTAAACCAATAAAGCACTCCGGCAAAGTTCATAAGATAATTGGCAATGGCATCCTTATGTCTGTAGTGTTGCAGTTCATGCAATAGCATATATCTCATATCAGATTCATGATAATCTGAGATTAAATGAATTGGCAGATAAATACATGGCTTCAAAAATCCTACGATAATAGGTGATTTCAAAAAAGCGGTACTGTACACAGGAATATTCCTTGTTATTTTCATCTCATTCAAGCATTTGTTATACAGTCTGCGAACCTCTGGGTTCTGAAGGGGGAGCGCAGATCTCTTTATTGTGCGTAAACGAAGAGAAGATTTGATTACCAATATCATCATCGCAAGCATTCCCACAATCCATATACCTAATAAAATGTATCCGGTAAAGGATGGCGTGTCTTTATTTACAGAAAGGGCAAAGTCATTCATCCAATTTGTAGTACCAGATAAACCGGTATCCATAACATTATTTGCACCAACATCGGCATGAGAAGCGGAAGAGTTTCTTACGCTACTGAGCCATGAGAAAATTTGCGGAAAACTAATTAGACGGAAGGGGATAAAAGGCACTGCTAAAAGTCCGAGTAACAGCAACCATAGATTATACTGCATCCGGCTGGACAAGTTGTTTCTGAATACCCATTTGGCTATCAAAAGAATTCCAACGATACCGCTGATAAATACATTGCATAATAAAAAGCGTATCATGAAATTAGCCATGTTAATCGCCTCCTTTTTTGGAACTCTTGGAAAGAAGGGAGCGAAGTGTTTCAATTTCTGTTTCAGACAGTTTATCGTTTTCTATGTATGCAGATAGCATAGAGGTAATGTCACCATTATAGTAGCGATTCAAGAAAGAATTACTTTCTTGACTAATATATTCACACTCTTTTACTAACGGTGTGTAAACAAAAACACGACTTTGTTTTTCATAAGTGAGAACACCCTTGGTCACAAGACGCTTAATGAGCGTTTGGATAGTTTTGGGACTCCAGCTTGTTGTTTGTAGTAATTTTTCTGTTATTTCATTGGTGTTAATGGGGGCATATTTCCATACAATTTTCATAACTTCAAATTCTGCTTCCGAAATTTGTGGTAAATTCTTCATGTAAATCACTCCTTAAATCTTACGCCTGTAATAAAAATAGTATATTCTGTATTTGTTGAAATGTCAATTTTGGAAAAATAGTTGACTGTAAATCTTACTTATGTAATAATTGAATTATTACATAAGTAAGATTTGAGGAGGTGGAAAGTTATGGGGAAAATGTTGCTGTTGTCATTTGAAAATAGTGAAGATGATGTTATTAGCGAGATATTAAGCATATTAGAAAATAAGCAAATGAAAATATGTGAAAATAAGAACATAAAAAAATGCTTAGAATTTCAGGGATTAACAATAAATGCTGAAAGACGGTTGGCGGTAAAAGGAAACAAAGAAATAGAATTTACTTTTACGGAATTTGAAATTCTTTTACTGTTAGCGCAAAATGCTGGAATGGTATTTAGCAAGGAGAAAATATATAATATTGTTTGGAAAGAGCCATATTTTGGTGATTATAATATTGTCATGAGCCATATCCGCAACCTGCGTGGAAAAATAGAAGATAATCCAAGTAAACCGATTTACATACAGACTGTATGGGGAGTAGGGTATCGCTTCAATAAAAATTTAAGCAGTGGTCTGTAAGTTATAGTCCAGATCACTGCTTATTTTTCTTTTTTAACACCCAAGAGATATTCACAAGATACATGAAAAAATTCTGCCAGAGCCACTACTTCATAATCCGGTACAAAGCGTGTCCCTTGTTCAATGCGTAATACAGTCAAATCACTAAATTCATATCCGGCAAGCTGGAGTTGTTCAGCTAATGCTTTTTGTGATATGTGCTTTTCGGTTCGTAATTCTTTTACACGTTGTCCAATAAGGTTTTTGGAATTTTTTTCTTTATTCCAGTAAAGTACAGTTTACAAGGGACTACACAGGGTAGGTATCTGACGGGAGGGGTGCCGCCAGTCAGATTTTCCATGTGATGTTCAAGCTGTCGCTTGTGGCGGCTATGGTGGTGATCATCAAATCCACCACACGCCGCTTGTCATCAAAAGATACATTCTCCCAGGTATCGAGGTAGCCGGAAATCTGGCTGACCTGTTCCGGGCTGATGGCCTCCACAGTCAACTCCGCTATCCTTGCCAGAAGTTCCTGCTTGCGCCCGTCCAGTTCCGCTATCTTCACATTCACATAGGAGAACAGGACATTGTTTGCCCCCGTCAGACTGTCCACCAGCTTTTCAATCTCGCTGTCTACATGGGCAAGTTCCACTTGCAGGGCGGTGATTTTCGGGTTTGCCTTTGCCGCTTTCTTTTTTCCTGTCAGCGTCTTGTAGCTTGCCAGCTTCTTTACCATCTGCTGATAAACAACCGCTTCCAGTTCCGAAGTGATGATTTTCC
>ERZ838399.1414-NODE-1414-length-22440-cov-8.392316_pt1 | contig 22440 bp, 20 predicted proteins | sample MGYA00519683_ERZ838399 | MGnify/ENA primary metagenome ERZ838399 (study PRJEB31850, sample SAMEA3708833) | human gut metagenome | biome: human gut; feature: human-associated habitat; material: faeces | place: China | collected 2014 ...
CGGCTCCTCTCGGGACTTTCACCCGTTAACACATGCTCATGCCGAGCACACAAAACAAACGCTCCAGCCTTGACGGGGTGGAGCGTTTTTTTGGATTCATCACACCGCGCTAGGCCCGGATTTTCCAGCCGCGGCCAAGCAGCGTCAGTGCAACCCAGACGCTCAGCAGCGTGGCGCCGAGCACGATGGCCAGACTCCAGTAGATTTCCGGCCCACGGGCACCGAAAAACCCCGCCCGGAAACCGTCAACCAGGTAAAAGAACGGGTTGAGTTCACTGATCTTCTGCCAGACGGGCGGGAGTGAATTTGTCGAGTAGAAAACGCCGGAGAGAAAGGTGAGCGGCATGATGACAAAATTCTGAACCGCACCCATCTGGTCGTACTTCTCCGCCCAGAGGGCGGTAATGAGCCCGAAGGCCGCCATCATCAGCACGCCCGAGAGCCCGAAAAGCACAAGCAGCAACGGTTCTCTGACAGGGGGCGCCGCCCAGTACAGACACACCGCATACAGTCCGGCGCCGACAAGTATCGCTCTGAGGGCCGAAGAAAGCAGAAAGGCCATTCCGAGCACCCGGCCGGGAATCTGGGGCGTGAGCATAAAAACGAGACTGCCGCTGATCTTGGCCTGAATCACCGAGCTGGCCGTATTGGCAAAGGCATTCTGCAGCACGGACATCATGATGAGTCCGGGGATGATGAAATCAATGTAGCTCACGCCTTCGTAGAGCGGAAGATGCCTGGAGAGTGCCTCGCCGAAAATCACCAGGTAGAGAAAACCGGTGAGCACCGGCGCAAGAATGGTGTGCATCCAGATGCGCATAAAACGCCGGGTTTCTTTGAGAAAAACTGTCAGAAAAGGAATCCACATCAGCGCTCACCTCCCGTCAGACGCAAAAACACATCCTCGAGCGAAGCCTCGCGGATACTCAGTCCTGAAATCTGCACACCGTGAGCGAGAAAGCTCGACAGAATCCTGTGTGCGGCAGCACTGTCCGGACAGCGGAAGGTGAGTTCGGGTCCCTGCTGCGACACAAGCAGCGCGCAGATATCCTCCGGTACCGCCCCCGCCTCAAGCCGGCACTGCAGACGGCGCTCATCCATCTCAGCGAGCAGTCTGTCGGTGCGATCAACTGACACGAGCTCTCCTTTTTGCATAATCGCCACCCGGGAGCACATCGCCTGCGCCTCCTCCAGATAGTGGGTTGTCAGCAGCACGGTTGTGCCCTGCCGGTGCAGCTCTCCGATGAGCTGCCAGAGACTCTCTCGAAGCTCCACATCCACACCCGCTGTCGGCTCATCAAGCACAATCACCCGCGGGTGGTGCACGAGCGCCTGCGCCACCAGCACTCTGCGCTTCATACCGCCCGAGAGCTGACGGACCGACTTGTCCGCTTTGTCCGCAAGGCCGAGTGCATCAAGAATCGTGCCGATCCAGGCATCGTTATTGCGCAGCCCCCAGTATCCGGACTGATAACGCAAGGTCTCTCTGACCGTTAAGAACACGTCACAGGTGATTTCCTGCGGGACCACGCCGAGATTGAGTGCGGCTGCGCGGCGCTCCTTCACCACATCGCGTCCCATCACCGAAATGCTGCCGCCCGTGAGATTCACGAGCCCGGCCATGCAGTTAATCAGCGTGCTCTTTCCGGCACCGTTCGGCCCGAGAAGCCCGAAAAATTCACCCTGCGCAATGCTGAGAGACACGTGATTGAGCGCCGTGACACCGCCGGCGTAGGACTTGGACACGTCACGGATAACAACCGCATTCTGTTCTGAGGACATGCTATTAACTCAACGAAAAGACGATAGGAATTTCCACCTCTCTCGGACCGCCGAGCCGGGTTTTCACTCCCACCAGCGGTTCGGCCGCACTGAGCGCGGCTTTCTGCAGCAGACGCGACGGGTGAAGCTCTCCAAGCTTAATACTTCTCACCACCCCCTGCTCATCGAGCATCAGCCTGATGCTCAGTCTGCCTTCCTCATTATTTTGCCTTGCGCGCCTTGGGTAAGCCTTATGTGCTTCAACAACAGCCACCAGACGGGAAAGTTCATCAGCCTCGTTCACCTTCTCCCCACCGCCCGATACAGGCTGTGTAACCCCCTCAGAGGGTTCCCCTGCAGGGGATGCGGGAGTGCTGTCCTCTGCTGATGTCCCTTCCCTCGCCACCGCCTGCGCACGCTCGGTCTTGAGCGGCACAGGTGCTGTTTTCACCGTCCTGTTCCTTTCGGGTTCAGCTTTCCGCACAGGCTTTTTCACCGTCTTCTGCGGCACTTTCTGCTGTTTTTCTGCCGGCTTTTCCGGCTCTGCAGCAGGCACTTCCACAGGTTTTTCGACCTGCACAGGCTTGTCCTGCACCGCCACACGCTCCCGGCTGCTCTCTTCAAGCAGCGGGGTCCGGCTCGCATTTGCGGTTGCCTTCACCGGCGGCGTCACCACCTCAAGCGTCACCACACTTACCCGTCGTATCAGCGCCTTCTCGCGCAGTGACACCTCGGTATGCAGGGGCCAGCCGAGACCGGCAGACAGCACCGCGAGCACCACCAGCGCAACAATACGACGTGCACGCCGCCCCGCACGCACATATTCCGCACTCACGCGCTCCCCGGTCATGGTTCCTCCTGACGCGGCCCTTCTTTTGCCTGTGTGGAAATCACAAACCGGCCTTCACGTTTACTCTTGGCCACATCAACAACGGCCACAAACCGGTTAAACGGCGCCTTCTCGTCCATGTAGATATTGAGTATTTTTTCCGGCTCCGCATCGAGTCTTTCTGTCAGCGCCGCCAGACTCGACGGTGCCTCATCAAGCCAGAAGGAACCGTCGGCTTTCACCGAAAACAGAATCTCCTCACGGTGCGCTTTTGCCTCGCTGTTTTCCGCACGCGGCAGCACAATGTCGAGCACGGGTTTGGAAAAACTCATCGTGAGAACAAAAAATATGATGAGCATGAAGAGGCAGTCGATCAGCGGGGTGAGATCGATCTGCGGCTCCTCATCAAAATCATCAAAAAATTCCCTCATTTACCCTTTCTCCGTTTCCGCCGGCGCAATCACCCCAAGACGGCGACAGACTTCAAGCGCACGGTAGCTGTGCTCAATGGCTTCGATATGAAAACCTCTGAACTTCATCGTGAGCCAGTAGTAGGTCATCAGTGTCGGAATGGCAATCACCAGACCGAGCACCGTGGTGGTAAGCGCCGACCAGATCCCGGAGGCGAGAATGCCCGACTGCGCGGCAGTCAGATCCGAGAGCGAATGAAACACACTCATCATCCCCGCCACGGTTCCGAGCAGTCCCAGAAGCGGCGAGATGACACTGATGAGCTTAAGCCAGCACAACCCGTTACTCACGCTCTTGAAGTTGCGGTAAAAGAGGTAGCCGACCTCCGCGCGGATATCGTCAGAGTGTGCACCGTGCGTGGTCACAATGTCATAAATGATCTGAATGAGCGGATTGCGCTTCTCGGTATTGCGCACCGCAAAACAGCAGTCCTGACCTCTTTCGAGATCGAGGAAATCGCGCTTGAAGCTTTTCCATACCGCATTCAGATAAAGAACCTCTTTGAGCGCTATATACAGTGCCACCACACCGACACCGATCAGCACCACGCCGACGGGCCCCAGAAGACTGTAGAGCGCCTGAGCGCGACTTACCCAAACATCCATCCTTGTTCCTCAGCGTATTTAAATGAGTTTTGCGTCCCGGAAACAGCGGACCGCTTCTGCACAGTCCGTCTCATCGGGATGTTTTTCCGCACGCAGGCGCCGTGCCTCACGCTCGGGCGTGAGCCCGCCCACCATCTCGGTGACACGGCGGAAAACCTCAGGATCCACCCTGCCCATAGAGAGGAAACAGGCCGCCAGCGTATTGCCCTCTCCGGACGCTGTAAGCGCCTGAGCGGTTTTCTGCATCCAGGCCTGAGACTCCGGTTTTTCCGGCTCGCCGCCCATCGTTGCAAAACAGCCGATGACCTTTCCGCTCAGCCTGCAGGCTGCCGCTTTCATGTCCTCCGGCGCCATTCCCCGGTCGCACCAGAAACCGAGCAGTACCGGATTGAACGCGGACAAATCCGCCGGCATTTCACTGCAGTCCACCATCAGCGCATCAGGAGCCGCAGTGGCGATGGCACGGGCGAGCTTCCTCGTATTGCCTGTGCGGCTGCTCACCACTATCAGCGGACGTGTTTTTTGCATGGTTTCCTCCCGTTTGCAGAAATTCAGTTACAGCAGACTTTCCATTTTATTGGGCAAAGCGTTCGCGCGCGGCTTTCCAGGCCTCAACCACGCCGGCGATGAGCTGATGGTTTTCGCGCCCGGCATACACCGCAAAACTCACCTCACCGGCTGTGCTGATGAACTGCACGGCGTAGGACTCACGCCCCATAAAGGGAATTGCGGTAAAGACCGCCCCCTGAATTTCTCCGAAAGCGATATGCCCGCCGATGGCTGCACCCTTTCCGAGAATGTTGTAGTACCCCTGAGCCCGTTTACCCGGGGAGAGTTTCCCCTCAATTTCAAAAACGTGACTGTCCTTGAGAATCATCAAGGTGACTTTTTCCCAGTCGCACAGCGCAAGCCAGAACTCATCAAACTTCTCGGGGGTGGAAAGATCAGCATAGGCTGCCACCTTGGCCGGCAGCAGGCGTGATGCCTCAAACGGCGTCATACCGAGCTCCCGGGCGATACTCGTGAGTGTCACGGGAAATTTTGCACTGAGCAGTGCTTCAATTTTCTGTGTCTGTTCGGCGGTGGGGGTGATTTTTTCAAACGTCGTCATGTGTTTCTGTTCCTTTATTGAGGTTCTTTCGTAAATCGTTCATATGCAGAGCGGCATCACAGATATTGAGCAGCTCCAGGTCATGGGTGATCAGAAAAACGGCCACGCCCCGCGAAGAGATATGCCTGAGCAGCGATCCGATGGTGCGCATATTGTTACCGTCAAGGCCGCTGGTCGGCTCATCCAGAATCAGAATGTCCGGCTCCTTGGCCATGGCACAGGCAATCACCAGACGCTGCTTTTCACCGCCGGAGAGGCTCTGCGGATGCCGTCCGGAGAGCTCAGAGAGATTGAGCGCCTGCATCCAGTGCTGAGCACTGTCACGGTCCACAGCAGCGACAGACGGAAATGTTCTGCGCCCGGATTTGAGTGCACGTCCCGCGGCTGCGGCTATGGCAATTTCCTCTCCGACAGTGCGCATCTGCAGCTGATGATCGGCATTCTGAAGGACGAGCCCGACGCGCTGCAGCAGACCTGCGCCGTCAGTGGCGGTATTGCGGAAGAAAAACTCGCCCTCTGCCTTATTCAGACCGGTAAGAATTCTCGCCAGCGTTGTCTTGCCCTGACCGTTACCGCCGATGAGTGCCGTAATTCCCCTGGAGACACCGAACCCGCAGTTCTCAAAAACCGGCTGCCTGCCCGGATAGGCAAAAGAGAGCGCCTTTACTGCAAAAACCGTTTCCGCACGCGCACTGTATCCGCCGTGAGTCACTTCTATGCGGGGCAGCGTCTCGCGAACATCCCTCACCAACGGGGAGCGCAACCCGTTTTCCTCGAGCACCTTCTCTTCAGAGAGAATGTCCCAGGGTCCCCGGGCGACAATCCGTCCGGCCTTCATCACGAGAACCTCGTCGGCCACGTCTCTGAGCCAGTAGAGACGGTGATCCACCACGAGAATCGTCTTGCCTTGCGCTTTAAGCATCCGGAGAAGCGCAGCAAGCTCCCCGGTTGACTCCGGGTCAAGATTCGCGCTCGGCTCATCGAGCACCAGCACCCCGGGATTGAACACCAGCAAAGAGGCAAGACCGACCTTCTGCTTCTGCCCTTCAGAGAGGGCGTGGATATCGCTGCCGAGAATACCCTCTATGCCAAGCTGAGCGGCGGTGCTGAGGATCTTCTCCCTGACAGTCTCCTCGGGCAGACCTCGACTCTTGAGCGTGAACGCAATCTCGTCATAGACATTGAGTGCGAAAAACTGCTCTTCCGGATCCTGAAAGAGCGTGCCGATCTGTCCCGAGAGCGTGACGAGATCACTCTTTTCCGGTGTAAGACCGGCTACGGTAATTCCGCCCCTGATACTGCCCTCATACAGATGCGGCGCAAGACCGTTTACCAGACGCATCAGCGTGGTTTTCCCGCAGCCCGAGGCGCCGGTGATCACCTTCACCTCACCGGGGCTCACAGAAAACGTCACCCCCTTAACAGCCGGTTCCGGACGGTTGGCATAGGTGTATGTAACATCTTTAAATTCAATCATGACTTCTCCCGTCAGGTCATTGCACGGCTGATTTCCGGCAGATAGCTCCCGAGAGTCGCCTCACCGAGCACAACGAGCAGCGCCGTCGCCGCCAGTGCCCCGAGCGCCCAGCGGTCAACCGGTCCCAGCCTTGCAGTGCGGCTGTCGGGGCTGTGATACCCGACACCCACCCCCTTGAGTTCAGCAGATACGCCGAGCGACTCGGAGGTTTTCAGTGCCCGAAAGAGCACCGGCACCAGAAAGAGCCGGATACTCAGCAGCGGGTGGAGCAGCAGCATTCTGAACCCCATGGGCCAACCGCGGATTCTCAGTGTCTCCCAGACCTGTTCAATGTCATGGAAGAATGTCGGAATAAAACGGAGCATGACGGAGATAGGAAAGAAGATCCAGAACGGGCAGTGCCACGACTCCAGGGTGTTGAGCAGATCATCGACCCTTGTTGTCAGTGCAAGCACCATCACCACATTCATCATGGATATTCCGCGCATAAACGGAATCACCAGCCCGTTGGTCTTTGAACCGCCCATACCGGGGAACACCATATCGACCAGAGCGGCAAAGCCGATCGCCAGCACGGTCATGCCTGCCATCGCGGCAAACATTCCGAGGAGCAGCTTCGGACGCTTCATGGCACTCGCATAAAGGGTGGTCGCCAGCAGACAGATCCCCTGCCCCACCGGGCCGGAGATCACCAGCACAAGAACCGCCACAATCAGGGTGATGATGAGTTTCACCGCTGCGGAAAGTCCGTGCAGAGGACCTGCCAGCGCTGTTTTTTTACCGAACAAATCCCGCATGTTTGAGTTCTCCAACCGTTTTCCAGCCGACCCAGAGACCGGCCATGGAGCCCAGGTAGCCGATCAGCACCACAGGCAGAACCATCATCATGAGCGAGGGATTCTCGCGCAGAAAAAGATATGAGGCGCCAAGCGAGAGCGCTTTGGCGGCAAAATCGTTTACCCCGGCGGCGACCCACGGTCTGAAGCGGGATGTCTTTGAGCACAGTGCAAGGACCGCACCTTCGGCAATCACCGCCCCGAGAAGGGCTGTGGGCAGCAGTGTCAGCGAACCGCCGAGCATGACCGTACTCACCAGTGTGCTCACCAGCGTAAACAGCACCAGCGTGCCGGGTTTTCGCACCTTGGTCAGCAGCACGATCAGCAGCGTGGTGTAAACCACATTCTTGGCAATCAGCGAGAGCGGATTCATCCCGCCGCCGGCCAGAGCAATCAGAAGACTGGAGAGCTTGGTTGCCGCAGCAAACACACCGACAAGCACCAGCTCCCGTGCACTCCAGTAGTGCCGCATTCTTTCCGCAACAGTCACTGTGATACTCCCGAGTTGTTTTCTGTACGGACGAGCCGGCCGGCATGACGCCGCGATCCTTACGCGGCAGCCGTACCGGCCGTTCCGTTCTCAGACAGAAAGGATTAGAAACGCGCGGTGAATTTCACCTCGCCGTAACGTCCGGCTTCATAGGTTGAGGTCGGCGTGACATAGTCCTTGTTGAGCAGGTTGTACAGACCGGCACTCACGTTGTAGGCCTTGTTGGCCCCGAAGTCGAGGCTCGTGGTGAAGTTGAGCGTAGTCCAGCCGTCATAGCGTGCCGTGACAGCCTTCTGCGAGAAGTCGTAGTTCCTGGCACTCGAGGCGGAACGGGCAAAGAGGTCCGTGGAAAGACGTCCGAGCGACGTGTCACCGGTCCACTTCACACCGTAGGTGGCACGCACACGAGGTGTACCGGTATCGGTTGTGGAGATACCGTCCTGCTTGAATTCGCGGCGCAGCACCGTCAGGCTCACATGCGGCTCAAAGCCGGTCGTACCGATCAGATAGGAGCCGGCAAGCTCAAGACCGACAGTGTTGGCCTTGGCAACGTTGTCATACTGGTAGACAGCGGTGCGACCCTGCATCCCGACGTACAGCGAGGTGATGTAGTCCGACGCGCGGTTGTAGAACACGGATGCGTCGAGGGTTGCGCCACCCTTGACCCAGCGGGCGCCGAGTTCAAAATTGTTGCTCGTTTCCGGTTTCAGATCCGGATTGCCCTTGAGGGTGCTGCTTGACTGCCCCATGGTCGTGTCAAGATAGCGCTCCTGCAGCAGCGGCGTTCTGAAGCCCTGCGTCCATGCGGCACGCAGGGCAAGCGCGTCCACAGGACGCCAGATGACGCCGGCATTGAACACCACACGGCCGTCTGTTTCTTTGCCCGTCTGTGCGCTCAGGGGACTTGTCGTACCCATGCTCACCTTGGTGCCGTCAGCACGGTCCATCGTCGTTCTGACGTGGGTGTAGCGGGCACCGGCATTGAGGGTCACCTCATCCGTCAGCTGATAGTCAGCGGAGGCATAAAGCGCCTGCGTGAGCAGATCACCCTTGTAGTTCCAGGACGAGACTGTTGAAAACGCCCGTCCGCCCATCGCGTGACTCGTGTCACTGACCGTGGTGGCATCAAGCTTTTCATACGTGAGGTCATATCCGGTGATGAGATAGAGTTTCTCACCGAGTGTCCAGTCCGCCTGAACCGAGGCACCTATCTGCTTGAGGGTGTTGTCAGCGGTGTTGTCATTGGTCACATCGACTGCCGGAGTGCCGACGTGCACATGGTTATCCATGTACTTCGAACTCTTCTGATAGAAAACATCCGTGCGCACTTTGGAGAGGTAGTCATTGACGTAGCGGATCTCATCAAACACCCCCACCTTGGTGCGCTTCCAGGAGGGAACCTTCACATAGAAGTCATCGAGTGAGTCAAACTCCGGCGAAGAGGAACCGAAATCCAGGTCAAAGTGATCGGCACTCAGACCGATCGTATGGCTCGGACTGATGTCGTACGCAAGATAGGCATTGGCCGCTTTGGAGGAGAAGTCCGTGCCCGGCGCCTTACCGTGGGCAAGTTCAAGGTCATTGCCTTTTTCGTAGGCAGCACCGAGACGATAGCGGAAGTCCCCCGCCTTGCCGTAAATCTGAGCCGATGCGCTGCCGCCGTTGTTCGACGAGTTGAGACCGGCACTCACAGACCCCTGAACGGTGTCCTTGCCGCCTTTTTTCGTGATGATGTTGATGGCGCCACCGAGCGCGTCAGCACCATAGAGAACGGAGGCGGGCCCCTTGATCACTTCAATACGTTCAATCTGCGCCGGATCGATCAGAATCGGCGTACCCGACATGGACTTCTGTTCGGTCATGCGCTGGCCGTCAATCATAATGAGCGTACGGAAGGCATCCTCGCCACGGATCATCACGCGCTTGATCCCCTGGCTGCCGTCAGTGTTGATCTCAACCCCCGGCACATCCTTGATCAGGTCGGCAATGGTCTGAGCACCGCTACGCTCGATATCCTCTGCCGTGATCACCGACACGGACATGTTGACGTCTAGGAGCTCGCGTTCCACACGGCTGGCGGTAACCCGCACGTCACCGGTGGTCAGGTTTTCAGCGGCCATCAGCTGAGGACTGGCAAAAGCGCTCCACAAGGCGATAACAAGGGGGAGTCTGGTCAATTTTGTGTTCTGCATAGGTGTCTCTGTTAAATGAGCTATGAGGTGTGTTAATCAGCGTGCCTGTTCCCGGAGCACGGCCTGCAGATAGGTCACAAGCAGTTGTGCCATCGTGACATGCCAGTACTGCCCTGCTATTGTCTGATGCAGCCAGTCTCCGGAGCGTGTCAGCAGGCCGGCCTCCTCCCACTGCGTGACGAGGGGGCGGGCGATGACATCCACGGGAGTGTGGTACAGCGCACCGATACGTTTAAGGTTGATCGATCCTGATTCCATGTCTGAGGAAACCTGACGAAGCAGATACCAGTCCGGCTGCGGTGCTGCGAGAAAACTCACCGGTTTTTTCCCGGCGTGAATCATCTCCCGCCAGTGATCGAGTTTGCGCTCGATCATGTAGCTGAAGCCGTGCAGCCGCCCGCCGGCACCTGAGCCGAAAGCAAGGCTGTCAGCGGCTGACTTGCCGAGCTGGTTGTAGATGTTGCGCTCGCGGGCAGTCTGCCCCCAGTGGTTGTTGGAGAGGCGTCGCCAGTTTTCACGGGTGAAATGCTGAACGCTTTCGGCAAACATGTCCGCTTTGAGAGCCGTGTCCGCTGCCGGCGGCATTTTCCCGTTGCTGATGAATCTGGCCATGGGCGCCTTCTCAAACACATTGAGCTGATAGCAGTCAACCCCGTCAAGCGGCAGTGAGGAGGCAATAGCGAGATCCTCCTTCCAGACCGCCATGGTCTGTTTGGGGAATCCGTAAATAAGGTCAATAACGACCGCTGCCTCGTCATACCCGGCAAGTTTTTCCAGCCGGCGGATCAGTGTGTCTCTGTCATCAACGCGCCGCTGAAGCTGACGCACTTCAGTACTGAAACTCTGAACCCCCAGGGAAAAGCGGTTTACACCGCCGGCGAGCGCAGCCTCCACCTTTTCATCACTGAAGTTGTGAATGCGACCTTCGAAAGTGATTTCACAGTCGTTTGCAAGCGGCAGATTATCCCGTACCGCATCGAGCACACGCCGGATATCCGCAGGTGCCAGTGCGGTGGGGGTTCCGCCGCCAAAGTACAGTGCATGAATCGGAGAGAGCTGCTGTGCCGGGCGGTCAGCCCACATTCGGAGTTCACGGATGAGATCATCCGCAAACAGCCGGCTCTGTTCCTCATCGAAAGGATTCTGATAGAAAAGGCAGTACAGACAGCGGGTTTCGCAAAACGGCACATGGATATAGGCAAGCCCCTTGCCTTTGCGTTTGCGCTCACTGAGCTCCTCGAGTTTCTCTGCGGCAAGTGTGCCTGTATAGGGCATACCGCCCGGTGCGGAGTGCACCGCCGCTTTGGCGGCAAAAGCACTGTGCAGCGGATCCTTCGGATTGGCAAAGAAAGCCTCGGCAGAGGAGGACCGGTTCAGACGCTCCTGCATGTGTCTGGCGCCTGCATCAAAGGTATGTGCGGGCTTGCCGTGCATGACAGGGTTCGAAGACTCTCTGCGGGAGATGTCCGCAGAGGCTGTTGCGCCTTGAGAATGCACCTCCTGAGAAGAACTTTGCGAAACGTCTAACATACTGCCTTCCTATCGTAATGAGAATCATTATCAATAAGAGGCATTATATAAACGCAATGCCGGTTTTTATGCGGAATCACCGGTATCCTCAGTGATCACGGAAGTCTGAGCGCTATAGCTTTATAAGCTGTTGATTTATTTGCAAAACAGCAGAATTATCAGACAGAACAGGACGGTTTTAAATGCGAGTGATTCTCATTACCAATACCGTAAAGGCGGGACACCTCGATTTTTGAAGACTATAGATTTTATATTACCGATAGCTTTCTTTATCCTTCCGTGCGCAAAAAAGGCTCTCGCCTGAAAGGAAAGAGCCTGATCTGACGGCGGTTATCGCCGGATTCAATCGGATTGAGCCTGCTGCGAATTGACAAGGTTCACAACTTTGACACTGTCAAACACACCGGTATCCTCAAGCACATACGTCCCGATACCTCCGTCTGCAGCACGCTGACTGCGCTCAAAATGCAGTTTTACACCGTACTGCTGTGCAAGTGTTTTGAAATGGCGTCGTAACGTCTGCTTTGAGCACCCTGTCGCTTTTTCCAACATCTGCAAAGACGGATTCTTCAATGTCAGAAGGCAGTACAAGACATCAACAATCACTTCTGCTTTAGCGGCCATAACGTCTTCTCCTATTAAGCCTTCTTACCTGATTTTTTATCCAGGATAATCGTCTCGTAAATTCTGACGTTATTCCATGGAACCACATAGATCCGCCCCTCGTGCTCAACAACCGCTTTTGTCCGGTCTTTAGGCACAATGTTCGGAACCACCTGAGCTCCTTTAACGGGTTTACCTTTGTTGACACCAGGCAGAGTGACTTCGCAGAGAATCTGGAAGTTCATTCCGGGAAACTCGTAATCCTCGTAGCCCTTCTCGCGACGCAGGTCACTGGCATTGGTCACCGTGAGCGGAACGTCTTTGAGCGGAACGGCCTTGAGCGGTTTACGGGATTTGGCAGGAACTGCCAGCCCTTCAACAACGGCACGGGTGATGTTCTGCCCGCGTTCGACAAAATGCTCCAGCTTTTCCGTGATCTCTTCGGGCCGGGGACTGGCTTTGTAGAATTTGGAGAGTCGCTCGATTGCTACGGTATCGGTAAGAATCTCCTCTTCAATCCACTGCTGGGCACGCTCGGGCAGATCTGCCACAGAAATCATGCGGTAGACATAGCGGGTGGATTTGCCGGTTTGTCTGGCAGCCTCTTCAGCGGACCAGTTCTCGCTTTTCATGAGTTTGCTGTAGGCCACACCGATTTCAAGCGGTCCCATGTCCTCACGCTGAAGGTTTTCAATCAGCTGGGAGACCGTAACGTCCGCATCGCTCTGAACATTGTTCTGGACAATCGCTTTAATCGTCGGCTGTCCGAGTTTTTTCACAGCACGCAGACGGCGTTCACCGGTGATGAGCGTATAGCGGGTACCGTTTTTGCGAACAGTGATCGGAGAGATCTGACCGCGCTCTTTGATGGAGGCTGCCAGTTCTTCGATACTCTCCTCGACAAATACGGTTCGCACCTGCGGATTGATATCAATGCTCTCCACGGGCAGGGTCAGCAAAGCTTCCTGAGAGACGTTCTGAGAGAGCCGTTCAGCATTTTCAGCTGCAGCGTTGACGGTCTTCGCCTTGTTGGCGATGGCGCTAAAGTTGAGGTTGTTAACGGGTTTTATCGCCATGATGCTTAGCTAGCCTCGATTCCCAGTTTTTTGTATATCTCCAGAAAAGCGCGTTCAACTTCGCGCGATGCACGATGTGCACCGATCACTTCCCAGATCGGGATACCGAAGGTGTTTGCCTTGTCCAGAGGTGTGCGGTGTTTGATGACAGATTTGAGAACAACATCTGACATCTGGTCCTGAATGAGTTCGAGCGTTTTGATGTTGGTTGTCGAACGGTCGAACGCATTAATGAGAGCGCCGATAAGTTTCAGTGTCGGGTTTGTCGTCTGCTGAATATCCGTAATGGTTTCAAGCAGACCGGAAAGCCCTTCGACAGCGAAACCGCAAAGGCGGATGGGACAGAAGACGTGAGTGGACATGGTAAGCGCAGAGCGCAGCTTCAGCCCGAGATTAGGCGGGCAGTCCACGAGAATGACGTCATACTTGTCAAGAAGGGGTTGAATTTTCTCGCGCGGAATTGTCATATATTCTTCGGGCAGCCCCTCCAGGTCATAACTCAGACGGCTGTTACAGGGGGTGGGAAGAATATCGATACCACGGTCCGTGGGCGTCGGAATGAATTCATTGCAGTCCGGATCAAAGAGCGACGTGGCTTCTGTTCCGGTGATCGGATGATCGCGCAAAAGGACGGACGTTCCGTTGCCCTGAGCATCCATGTCGATATAGAGGACTTTCTTACCGCGTTTGATGGTGAGATCAAATGCCAACTGTGTAGCAACTGTGGTCTTTCCTACGCCACCTTTCTGGTTGGCAATCGACATGACGATAGCAGACATCCGTGTTTCCTTCGTGGTTCAGCCCGATCAAAGCACATTATGCCCTTAACTATATCAAATATCAACGCCTATTGATATTCCCTTACGTGCTCAAAAAATGGTAGTGTAATTGAGGATATCGCCTGTGATTTTGGTATAACTATATGATTTTTATGAATTTAAGTTTAAAATTTAAGAGTTTCCACTTATCAGGTTTATTTTAATTTTTGAGTAGCATACTGTGCTTGCTTGGTGAGCGTAGTTTGACAAAGAGAAAGTCCCCTTTAAAAACCGCGAGTTCACGGCGATTGGGTGTCTTTGGCATTACTTTTCAGCGCTGATTTTGCCGTTTCTGGTGTATTAAGTATATTAAGTATATTATAGGTCGGAGCAGTTTTCGGTTCGTTTTAGGGTTAAGTCTTTGTTATATAAATATTTTAGCCTGTGGATAACATGTGGATAAATCGAAAAATATGCTCGTAAAGTACATAACTTTGCACGCAGGGTACACAAAAATGTGCGGAAGGTACATGGCAGCCCCTGAAAGTTATCCACACAGAAATTTTACAAAATCTAACAATTGACTCTTTTCTCCTATGGCAGTAGCTGTTTTATCAATGTGGATAACTTTTTTCAGAAAAACCGGTAACTTTGATGAAAACAATAACACATTGATTTATAAGAATTAATGCAGGAAATTATGCACGTAAAGTACATAAAGTTACATTACGTTACCTGAAAATCACCTGAAAAATGCGGTTTAAACCAAAAAACGATGGAAACCGTACCAGTCTATGGGTAAACCCTTAGTTTTCTAACAAGCGATGGCATTTGATTGCATCGTTTTTAAAAAGCGGTGCAATCAGAACCTCTCTTTTCCGCGCATGACGGTCTGCCGGAAGGCGGATGAAAACTAAAAGCGTCCTTTGCCGCACATGTGCATAACGACAAAGAGCGGATCTCTTCCGGAAATCCGCTCTTTGTACGATTAAATCACTTCATTGTCGAGAAGCTTCTGCCGGATGATCCGTCTTGTCAGCAGCTTCCCGTAAAACTCTTTAAAGCCGGCGTACTGAAGGCTGGCCCTGGCAATGTTGGCCGGCAGGTTTACCTTGCGGAAAAACACCACTTCGCAGTCTTTCAGGCGTCTGGTGTCAGTGATCGCGATTTCGAAGAAACCGAAGTCGACCTCGGCAATCGCCTTGATCAGATCCTGTTTGAAGTTTCTCACCTGGCGCTTGTTCCCGGTGATCTCCGCCAGGTTCTGGAGCGAAGTTTTCCAGTAGAAAAGATCCATCTTGCGGCCGTTGTTCAGCTTGACCTTTTCAACCGGAATCTCAACATCGTCCTCATAACCGATATCGTGGAACCGGAGTTCAGCCTTAGTGATACCGAGATAACGGCGGGCAACCAGATAGAGCGCTTTGCCGAAGGGTGAGAGATCAAAGTACTCCACCGGGATGGTAAGCACATTGAGCGAAATGATATCCCGGACAATCCAGTCCGCAAGGCGCAGACGGATCATGGCCATCGGATTGGTCTGCTCATTGAGTGTGGCAACGCTGACCGTATTATCAAGGAAGCCACTGGAGGTCTGTTCAAACCGGACACGCTTTCCGCCGATATCACGATCGGCGGTAATGGTGATGGAGGTTGTACTGAGACGCTGCAGAGCGTTCAGAAATGCCTGCTGCTGCTTGCCGCCGTACGTTTTTTTGATGGCTTTGTAGTAATCCTTGATGGAGAAAATGATGTCGGAGTGAAACCGGAGCAGCTCCGGCGAGACATCATCCCCCTTTTCTTTGATCCGCGCAGCAATCTGGGACATGGCATAGATGAGAATGTCCGCGTCATTGTAGGTCGGCAGGCCGTGATTAGACGGTGCAAGGGTGAGCACGTAACGGTTGCAGTCGATCACTTTCGGCAGCGTTCCTTTCTGGGGACGGAACCCGAAGAGCGGATGACTCATCATCGTGACCGAGTCTTTGAAGGAAGGCGCAGAGCTCTCCCCTACCGTGACCAGAGACCGGCGCCACTGTTCTTCGCGAAGAGCCTGCTCCGGATCTGTCGTTTTCTTGTTATTGATAAACGGAATGTCATCGAACTTGGGGTCGACGAGTGCTGTCGACGTAATGCTGACCACTGCATTTTCTGTGAGCGGTTTTTTGTTTCTTGCCATACCAGAAAAATCCTTTGCACATTCCTGCCCGGTGTGTGAATAAGGAGCCGGACAGACCCTAGAGCGATAACTATCAGAATTTTAACCTATTCAAGATTTATGTGAATAGTGCTTAAAAAACCAATTTTTGCACAGATAATCTGCGGGCAGGTACACCGCAAAATTCACTGCCGCGCGAGGGGATGCTCTGAAGGTGAATGCACCGGGTGTGCGAAGAGAAAAAGCACCTCCGCTCTGGCGGGAAAAAGTGAAAATCTGCACGGACAGACGGGAAATACTGCCTGCGTAAAGTGAGAAAAAATGCACGAAAAGTACATAACCGTTTCTGTGTTTTCAAGACCTCTGGTCACAGAGCAAAGCGTCCGGGGTGAGCACGGTTTTCCGGCTTTGTGCACATGTGCACAAAAGTGGAAAATTCTCAGATGTGCACATGTGCATGTCTTGCAGCACTAGGCATAGCGCCCTCTTTCAGAAAATTCTGCACAAGGATTTTTCGTGCGTCAGCTGCTCTGCGTCCGGTGACAGAGTGTGGAATCACAGAATGAAAATGCTGATCAGAAACCGCACAATAATGAGAATGAGAATCAGTCAAATTAGTGGGAATTTTTGCCTTTTTTGCACGGAAAGTACATAACCCGATAGAGAATACTTTGAGTAAAGAAGAGTGCCGGGAGGGGGTCTCTGGAAGATGGTTTCTCGAACAAAAAAAGCCCCTGCTTTCTGAAAATTGCACATGTGCACAAACGGACTAAATGGCTTCAATCTCAGGCGAAACAGGGGAAAAAATGCACGGAAAGTACATCACTCTTTTCTTGTCACAGGAGCTGGTTTTCTCTGTTCGCGCTTTTGTGCACATGTGCACAAAACCTCCGGACACTGACAGTAAACACGGTTTTGCACGCCGCCCTCTTCCCCGTCCGGGCCGGTTTAACGGGCAGAATTCTGTTTGAGAAAAGGGGGTATTCACCACGATTTTTCGTGTGAAGAACAGAAAATTGCACATGTGCACAGTGCAATTGACCTGGTAAAGGACGGCAGAAAACAGGAAAAATTCCAGCTTTCCCCTTCCCTAAAGGAGACTGACCGGCCGGGAGAACATAAGCCGGGTTTGACATGCTTAACCGAAGGTGCAGTGAGGAGGAAAAACAGGGAAAATCAGGGAGACTGAAAGCGTTGTGCACATGTGCACAAACAGCCGGATTTCGTGTTCAGACGAACGATAATCTCGGTTGCAAACCGGGTCGGGAAGGCCGGAAATGAGGACTCCTGGAGCGCATTATTATGCCCTCCCCTGCCTTTTGTGCAGATAAAAAGCGTTCAATGCTGGCTCGAAGACCGGCCTGTCGCAGGGTTCTGCTCAGGTATAGCGTGACGTTTCCTGTCGGCTTATAAAACCTGACGGTGTCCGAAAAAAAAACCGCAGATGGCGGTCAGCCAACTGAGAAAATCAGAGGGAATACGCACCTGAAAAAAGCGAAAAACAGAAAAAATGCACATGTGCACAAGCCGGGCACAGCCGGATGGTCAGCACACAGGCACGAGAAAACAGTAAAAAAACGTGGCTTTTGTGCAGTCACAACGAAGCAGACAGATAATCTGTGTCATTGCGGGATTGCCCGCTTTGTGCACGCCTGAAGTGAGATCCGTAAAGGGAGTGGATGCAATCGTCTTTTCAGCAAAAGGAGGCAGTGGAACCATCTGTTTTGGCAGGTGAAAAGAAAAAAGTGCACATGTGCACAAGTGCAACCCCCTGCTCTTTTCTCAGTTTCTCTTTCCTGTCCGCAAGCGGTGATTCGCATTGCTCTTGTGTCGTAACCCCCGCCGGAACCTGAAACTCCGGGTGCCGACCTGCGGACTGGCTCTCAAACGGAAAGGATCAAGACCAGCCCGGGTTGTCCGCGGAAGCATTGGTGTACTACGGGCGGACGACCAAACAGCTCCTATTGCCGGTGGTCAGGGCAACCGGAAGAGATCCGCCCCGCCCTGCCCTGCTTTTTTTGCGGTGGGCAGAGGCATTGTGCACATGTGCACAAAAGGGCAATCAGGAATTAACGTCAGACAGTGTTGCTTAGAGTCGCAGAAAATAGCTCCTCTGGAGCGCGGGAATTTTTGTGTCCAGCTGACGTGTTGTTTCGCAAAGAGCAGAAAAAATTCTGTAGAAAAACATCGTGAGCCGGTCCTTCTGACCGGCAAAAAAGAGAAGCTGAAAATTTTAAAAATGCACGTAAAGTACATCACCTCCTCTCCGTAATTTCAGTCACTTATATGAAAGTTGCACATGTGCAATCCGAAAAATCAGAGCAGGTCTCACAGGAAAACAGTACCGTTTCTGGAGGCCATCACCGGTGGAGACACCCCCCGGTTTTTTAAAAAGTGCACATGTGCACAAAGCGTCTTCGCTGTGCACAAAAATTTGCCGCAACCGGAAAAATGCACGAAAAGTACATCACCCCCATTCGAGGGGAACGGGCGGATTTCGGGAAAACATTTGCACATGTGCACAAAACTTTCGGACTCATCAGTGAGACTGAGAGCACGGCGTTAATTGCACGCAAAGTACATAACCACCGGTACTGGATTAAAAGAACTGCACGAGGTATGAGATGACGCCGGGGAAGGGGAAAGCAGTGCTGCTTCAAAGCTTCTTTTGTGAAGAAGCGGTATCGGCTGCCAGCCTGGAAGGAGAAAAGTGCACATGTGCACAAAAGGATTTTTTTGAAGAAACCGGAAAGGGCATCTAAAGTACATATCTAAAATCTGGATAAGAAAATGTTTCCTCACTCGGAGAGTGCACATGTGCATAACTCCTCCTCTTTAAAGTTCAAGCCGCCATACTAAGGGCGAAAGAGGGAGGTTGTGGATATGTGGATAACCTGTTACACGAAAGAGATTGGAACCCGTTTTGCATAAAAAGTACATAATCGGATTCTGGGTAATGCAATGGGGATTGTTGTGGTGGGAGGCAAAAGTGCACATGTGCACAAACCGTTTTTATTCTGCAAAACGGGGGGCGCCCTGAGCATCCGGGCAGGATGAGGAACTGAGGATGCTTGCCCGCGGGGGGACTTAACAGGCACTTTGAGAAGAAAAGTGCACATGTGCACAAAGCGTTTTTTATCCAGCGAAATGGAGTCGTCCAGAACATCCCGGAAGGGTGAGGGACTGAGGACGTTTGCCCGCTGGGGCTTAACGGGCACTTCAAGAAAAAAAAGTGCACATGTGCACAAACCGCTTTTTGTTCAGCTAAATGGAGTCGCCCAGAACATCCATGAGGGGTGAGAGGCTGAATACATTCGCCTGAGGAGGCATTACCCGTACCCTGAGAAGAAAAATGCACATGTGCACAAACCCGTCATGCAGTTGCAGGGGAGGGGAATACGGGGGTGTTTACAAGGCTGATTTTCAAAAAATGCACGTAAAGTACATGACCGGATGAGCTGAATTTTCAGAGGGCAGTAACTTTGTGCACATGTGCAATCGGGAAAATTAGAGGGTGTAAATACATCAAAATGCACGCAAAGTACATCACTGATTTCGTGTGAGCTGAGCGAAAAAAATATCAGTCGCAAACCGGGCAGGGTAGTGTTGTGCACATGTGCACAAACTTCTCCGGACATCCGGAACTCCGACAGAGATCAAAGGAAAAAGAGGGAAAATTTGTCCTCTCAGACGGGATGGATTAGAGTGAATTTTGATGGAATAAAATCAATAAAAACAACAACCTATCAAAAATCGGAATGGCGTAACACTGTGTTTTAAAGCTAAAAAATGCACGTAAAGTACATAACCGATTCCGGAGGTTTACGCACGGAAATGTCGGTCAGGCAGCGTAATTTTTTCCTGATTGCCGACGAGTCTGCAGGAGAATATCCACCTGTCGTGAGAGACAGTTTTGCCGAAAAATGCACATGTGCACATGTGCACAAGGAGCGCTTGGAGAGACGGGAAGTGTGAAAGGAACGGACCGCGCAGGGCAGGACAGGGGAGTGATGCGGGGATCGGTATTCAGGAAAACAAGTACAATATTTGAAAATAGAGAATGTACCTCACCGGTGGTCGGTGCTGACGGTTACAGCACAAACAAAGGATTCGCGATGACGTCCCTTTTGGTCTTGCATCCATTTCTACTGATTCTGCTCGGCTGGATTCTTTCCCGGCGGTTTGACTACCCGCGTGACTGGTGGGATAAAGTAGAGCGTCTGGTTTTTACTGTTCTGTTTCCGCCGCTGCTCTTTAAGAGTGTCGCTACGGCTGAGATATCCATAGACTCCGCCTCACGTTTCCTTCTGTGCGGTGTGTCAAGCATGCTAGTTGCTGTCCTGCTTGCCTATATTGTTTCCCGGATTGCGCCTCAAGACCCGCCGACGGACGCTTCGGTGAGGCAGTGCGGATACCGGTTTAACTCCTACATAGGATTTGCACTCGCCTCTTCACTGTTCGGTCCGCAGGGAACGGCGCTGTATGCCATGCTACTCGGAATCTGGGTTCCCCTCTCCAATATTATTGCCGTTACTGACCTTTCGTCCTCCTGCTCACAGGGTCGGTTGAGCATTAGTGCACATGTGCACAAAATCGTGACAAACCCGCTGATTGTTTCAACGCTTGCCGGCCTGCTATTTAATATTTTCCGGATTCCGCTACCGGATCTGATTGGAAGTATTTTCTCGAGTCTTGGCTCGGCCTCACTGGCGATGGCACTGCTGGCCATCGGTGCCGGGATGGAGAAGATTAATCTCAGCCGGTATGGAAAACTGCTTTGCGCAGCGACAGTGCAGCGACTGGTGGCTGTGCCGGCGGTAAGCCTTGCGGCTGGCTTGATTGGTGGACTCAGCATGACTGAGATGGGCGCTTTGCTGTGCCTCGCAGCCTTACCGACAGCCAATTCGTGCTACATCATGGCAGTACGTATGGGCGGAAATGGTCCGGTGGTGGCTGATCTGACAACTCTTCAGACACTTGTTTCTTTAATATCCATCCCGCTATGGCTGACAGTCTTGTCCTGGTTGTTTTAAAGTAGATATTGTGCACATGTGCACAATGCTCAGGCAGCTATCCGGAAAACTATTAATAGATAATAGTTATATATACTGTAAAATTGATTTGATATGACTATCGATTTAAGCCAGCGAAAACTCGGTCTGGCCGCTGCATTGTCTTCCTACGTGATATGGGGGGCGATGTCGATCTACTATTCGTGGCTGACAGCCGCTGATCCGTGGGAGGTGGTTGCCCACCGTGTGCTCTGGTCTCTGCTATTTGTTCCGCTGTGGCTTCTTGTTAACGGCAGACTGCCGGAGATGCTCAGACTCGGTGCCGGTTTTTTCAGAAACCGTCGGGAAGTTCTGGTTCTCCTCACCGCGGCAGGCGCCTGTGCACTCAACTGGTTTATTAATGTATATGCCGTTATGAGTCATCAGGTGGTCGAACTCGGAATCTGGACGTTTCTCACGCCGCTCATCAGTGTTTCGCTGGGTGTTCTAATTTATAAGGAGTCGCTCAGCCGGGTGAAAAAGGCCGGTGTGCTGCTGGCGGCACTCGGTGTAATGGTGATGATTGCCGGTTTTGGTCAGATTCCCTGGGTGGCTCTCGGCGTATCAATGAGCTGGGGTGTGTACGGTGCGCTGAAAAAGGCCATTACCCTGCCGGCACAGATCAGCATCGTGTTCGAAGGCCTGCTGATGATGCCGTTTGCCGCTGCCTATCTGGTCTGGCTCAGCCTGCAGGGACAGTCGCACTTTTCGCTGTCTGCTGATCCGGTGTTGAGTCTAGCGCTCCTCGGAACAGGTATCGCAGCTACTATACCCATGATTCTCTTTTCCAAAGCAACACAACTTCTGCCGATGGCAATTCTGGGTTTCTGTCAATATCTGGCACCGGTGCTGACGCTTTTAATTGGGATCTTTTTCTTCGGAGAGGGTATTGGTGCGGAAAAAGGGCTTTCTCTTGCGTTTATTTTGGCGGGTATCGTGACGTTTAGCGTTTGTGAAGTTAAGGAATTGGCTGCAGCAAAGTCGATTTAACTGTATATGATTCAGAAAAACGGTACATTTTTATCACCAGAAAAAATGCCGGAAATTTATAAAAATTAATTACGGCGTGAATTTCAGCTTTACTCCTAACGACTTAACCCTTACACTGAAAGTAAGTTGATTTACTGCGAAAAACTGCTCCACCTTATGGTGCTGTTGCACTAATATTCTGGCTAGCACTAAGAGGAATTTAATGTCATCAAAAACCCTTATGGTAACAGCCGCCATCATGAGTTCTCTCGCCAGTCAGGCAGGCGCTGAGGCTTTCTCATGGTACAACGGTCAATGGGCACAGGAAAGCAGCGACCTTAAACCTGCCTCCCGTGCGCACTACGGAAAACTCAGCAACGGATTTCGCTGGGTGATTGTGCCTAATACGCACATTAAGGGTAGGGTGGCCATGTTCCTGAATGTTCAGGCCGGCTCACTGATGGAAGAGGAGGTGCGGACTTTTTTTGGACCAATTTTGCATATCCTACCGTTTTCCGCTAGT
>ERZ838399.1415-NODE-1415-length-22416-cov-4.647198_pt1 | contig 22416 bp, 16 predicted proteins | sample MGYA00519683_ERZ838399 | MGnify/ENA primary metagenome ERZ838399 (study PRJEB31850, sample SAMEA3708833) | human gut metagenome | biome: human gut; feature: human-associated habitat; material: faeces | place: China | collected 2014 ...
ACTTTTTATGCAGGTCCGGGTCGTCGTGCCTTTCTGAATTAAATCCCAATTAAATTCCAAATAAAGTAAAAAAGATGATATAATTATAATACGAATATGCCCACACGGAGGAAACGTATATGAGTGAATTTGTGACCTTAAAAGATGTCAGGAAGATATATAAGATGGGGGAAGTTGAGATCATGGCAGCAGCCGGAATCGACTTTGAGATTAAGAAAGGGGAATTCGCAGTTGTAGTCGGACCCAGTGGTGCAGGAAAGACAACGGTGCTGAATATTCTTGGGGGAATGGACACCGCTACGTCGGGACAGGTGCTGGTTGACGGTCAGGACATTGCAACGTATTCTACGAAGCAGTTGACGGCATACAGAAGAGATGATATCGGATTTGTCTTTCAGTTCTATAATCTGATCCCGAACCTGACAGCACTGGAGAATGTAGAATTGGCACTTCAGATATGTAAGGATCCAATGGATGCACAAGAAGTTCTAGAAGAGGTTGGACTGGGAGAAAGACTGGATAATTTTCCGGCGCAGTTGTCGGGAGGAGAACAGCAGAGAGTGTCGATCGCAAGGGCACTGGCAAAGAATCCGAAGCTGTTACTCTGCGATGAACCGACCGGTGCACTGGATTATAATACAGGAAAATCCATTTTGAAATTATTACAGGATACCTGCCGGAACAGTGGAATGACGGTGATTCTGATCACACATAATTCGGCAATTGCGCCAATGGCAGACCGGGTGATCAAGATTAAAAACGGCCGGGTGGATAAGATCATACAGAATCCGCAACCAGTTCCGGTTGAGACCATAGAATGGTAAAAGGCAGGGACGGCAGATGGCAAAAAAGATAACACGTAAGAATTTTTATATGGAGATCCGCCATAGTTTCGGACGCTTTATTTCTATTCTTTTTATTGTTGCGCTGGGAGTTGCATTCTTTTCCGGTATCCGGGCATCTGAGCCATCTATGAAGATTACCGGAGATGCGTATTTTGATAAGTCAGATCTGATGGATATCAAGGCGGTCAGTACACTTGGAATTACGGAAGATGATGTGAAGGCGGTCAGAAATGTAAAAGGAGTTGGAAAGGCAGAAGGAGCCTACAGTGCGGATTTCCTGAATATAAAGAATAAGAAGCAATATGTACTCCACGTGATGTCCGGGGTGAAAGATATGAACAAGATTACGGTCAGTGAAGGCCGTATGCCGGAAAAAGTGGGAGAATGTCTGGTAGATGATCAGATGAAGTATAAAGTCGGAGAGACGATCAGGCTTAAGTCCGGGACGGATGACAAGGTGACGGATACCCTGAAGGTGGAGGAACTTAAGGTTGTCGGAAAAGGGAATTCACCGTGTTATATAGCATTGAATCGCGGAAGTACAACAATCGGAACGGGTACAGTCAGCGGATTTGTAGTAGTGCCGGAGAAAACATTTCATCTAGATGTATATACGGAAATGTATGTGCGGGTGCAGGGGGCGGAAGATCTGACTGCATATACCGGTGCATATAAACAGAAAGTAAAGACAGTCAAAAAACGATTGAAAGCAATCACAGAAGAAAGAGGAAAAATCCGTAAGGAAGAACTGTTAGATAAAGCGAATACAAAGATTGAAAAGGCACAGAAAAAGCTTGATGACGGAAAAGCTGAATCAGAGCAGAAACTTTCAGACGCAGAAAGGCAGATCACAGACGGAGAGACGCAGATTTCACAGGCAAAGGAAACACTCGTAAGCGGGAAGTCGCAGATGGAAGATGCGAGGGCGAAGATCCGGGCGAAGCAGCAGGAATTGGATGAGGCAAAGAAAACATATCAAAATGGTCTTCAACAACTGGAGCAGGGAAAAAAGCAGTATGAACAGGGAAAAGCAGCTTATGATGCACAGTATGCAGAAGCACAGGAACAGATCCAGACAGGAGAACAGGGGTTGGCTGTATACAGAACAGAACTTGACCAGGGATGGGATGGATATCAGACACTTCTGAAGAACATAGAAGCATTAAAAGCACAGGTGTCAGGAGAGACAGAACAGGATCAAGAGCTGTCGCAGAAAATCCGGGAGCTGGAAGCACAGGCACAGGAAACAAAGCAGACGCTGGATGCGAAAGAACAGGATTACCAGACAAAGAAGAACGAACTGGACGCTGTAAAACAGCAGCTTACAAATGCAAAAGCAGAGCTGGATCAGGCAAAAGCGCAGCTGGATGCAAGTGAAACAAAGCTTAGCAGTGCAGTGGCAAGTATAGAGTCCGGGCAGAAACAGTTAGATGCAGGGAAAGCAGAACTGGAAGCACAGGAGCAGACGCTGAAAAAAGGAGAGGCAGAAATTGCGGAAAATGAAGCAAAACTTGCCGATGCCAGGAAAGAATATGAAGACGGAAAGAAGACATCGGAAGCAGAAATTGCAAAAGGCGAGAAAAAGCTTGCTGATGCCAGTAAGCAGATCCGTCAGATCAAGAATCCAAAATGGTATCTATATGATAGAAGTACACTGACAGAATATGACGGATTCGGAGAAAATGCGGACCGTATGCGTGCGATCGGAAAAGTATTCCCGGTTATGTTCTTCCTTGTTGCAGCATTGATCAGTCTGACCGGTATGACACGTATGGTAGAGGAACAGAGGATAGAGATAGGTACCATGAAGGCTTTGGGATACGGAAATTTTTCCATTGCATCGAAATATCTGGGATATGCATTCCTTGCAACGGCAGGAGGAAGTGTTCTTGGAGTACTGGTGGGAGAGAAAATCCTTCCGTATATTATTATCTATGCATATGAGATCATGTATCCTCATATTCCGAAGATATATGTACCATACCACATGAGTTATGCTGTGATGGCATCCGCTGCCTCGATCGCATGTACTATGGGAGCAACACTTGCATCCTGCTATAAGGAACTTGCAGCGGAACCGGCAGTGCTGATGCGTCCGCCGGCACCAAAAAACGGGCGGAGAGTTTTCCTGGAAAGAATCGGATTCATCTGGAAACGGATGAATTTCATCTGGAAATCCACGATCAGGAATCTGATGCGTTATAAAAAGCGTTTCTTTATGACCGTATTCGGAATCGGCGGTTGTATGGCGCTGATGCTGGTCGGATATGGAGTGAGGGATTCTGTATATGAGATCGCAGATATTCAGTATGAAGAGATTCAGCTGTATGATGGACATATATTCTATAAAGATGATGTGACAAAGACAGAGAAAGAAGAGCTAAAGGAGTATCTGAAAACAGATTCAGATATTCAGAGTTATATGGAGGCAGATATGCGGAGTGTGACCGCATCCGGAGGCGGTAAAAAACTCAGCGTGTACCAGTGCATATTAGGTAATCCAAAGATTGCAGAAAAGTATGTGGATTTTCATGACAGGAAGACGAAAGAATCGTATACACTCACCGGTGATGGAGTAATTGTCAGTGAAAAGACGGCGAAACTTCTGAATGTAAAAGAAGGGGATACCATCAAAGTGAAGAAGGGAACGGAGAAGAGTGTCACTGTAAAGATTGCGCATATCTGTGAAAATTACATGGGACATTATATCTATTTTACACCGCAGTATTACAAGAAGGTATCTGGAAAGACGGTGAAATATAATTGTATCATGTTCCGGGCGAAGAACGGATATTCGGAGGACCAGGTGAAAAAGGCGGGAGAAAAGATCCTGTCAAAAGATCAGGTACTGACAATCTCATACCTGCTTGATATCAGAGATCAGCTGGATGATATGCTGGCCAGCCTGAATCTGGTGATCATTGTACTGATCGTCTCAGCCGGAATGTTGGCATTTGTGGTACTTTATAATCTAAACAGCATTAATATCACAGAACGCCAGAGAGAACTTGCGACTTTGAAAGTACTTGGATTCTATGATACGGAAGTAGCAGAATATGTATTCCGTGAAAATATCCTGCTGACGTTGATCGGATCCGTGGCAGGTGTTGTATTCGGTAAGATTTTGCATCTGTTTGTAATTCAGACAGTAGAAGTGGATGCGGCAATGTTTGGCCGGAGTATTTATCTGAAGAGTTATATCTACAGTTTTTTATTTACGATAGGGTTCTCATTGTTCGTAAACTGGGTAATGTATTTTAAACTGAAAAAGATTGACATGGTAGAATCATTGAAAAGTATAGAGTAAAGTTTATAAACGGTTTATAAATTTCACAGAATTGTTAGCACTCTTTTTGAAAGAGTGCTAATTTTCTATTGACTTTTAAAATAAGCAGTATTATCATATCACTTAGATGAAAAAATGTAGCAAAAAGGTGTCTGCCGACAGAAGAAGCAGTACCTTTTGTCACTAATATGATAGAAATATAAAAAGTAGAAATAGGAGTGATTTACAATGGCAGCAAAGAAAGGTAGTTTGTCAATCAGCAGTGAAAACATTTTCCCGATTATTAAAAAATGGGTATATTCCGATCACGATATTTTCGCACGTGAGTTGGTATCCAACGGATGTGATGCAATCACAAAACTGAAGAAACTGGATATGATGGGTGAATACCAGTTGCCGGATGATTATAAACCGGCGATCAAAGTTGAAGTCAATCCAGAAGAAAAGACTCTGAAATTTACAGATAATGGTCTTGGAATGACAGCCGATGAAGTAGAAGAATACATTACACAGATCGCATTTTCCGGAGCAACACAGTTCCTTGAAAAATATAAAGATAAGACAACAGAGGATGATATGATCGGACACTTCGGTCTTGGATTCTATTCTGCATTCATGGTAGCTGACGAAGTACATATCGATACCCTTTCCTATAAAAAAGGGGCAAAGCCGGTACACTGGGTAAGCAACGGCGGAACAGAGTATGAGATGGAAGAAGGCAGCAAACAGGAAGTCGGATCCACTATGACACTGTATCTGAATGAGGACAGTCTGGAGTTTGCAAATGAATACAGAATGAGAGAAGTTCTGGAAAAATATTGTTCCTTTATGCCGGTAGAAATCTTCCTTTCCAAGGCAAATGCAGAGCCTGAATATGAGACGATCGACGAAGCAGATCTGAAAGATGATGATGAAGTAATCGAGCATATTCACGAAGATGCCAAGATGGAAGAAAAAGAGAATGAAAACGGCGAGAAAGAAATGGTAGAGACAGAACCTGCCAAAGAAAAAGTAAAGATCAAAAAACGTCCGGTTTCATTAAGTGATATCCACCCACTGTGGACAAAGCATCCGAATGAATGCAGTGATGAAGATTATCTGAACTTCTACCGCAAAGTATTCATGGATTACAAAGAGCCACTGTTCTGGATCCACCTGAATATGGATTATCCATTTAATTTAAAAGGAATTTTGTACTTCCCAAGAATCAACACAGAGTATGATTCTATTGAAGGAACAATTAAGTTATACAACAACCAGGTATTTATCGCGGACAATATCAAAGAAGTCATTCCGGAATATCTGATGGTATTAAAGGGAGTCATCGATTGTCCGGATCTGCCGCTTAACGTATCACGTAGCGCATTACAGAATGACGGATTTGTGAATAAGATCTCTGAATACATTTCCAAGAAGGTTGCAGACAAGCTTTCCGGAATGTGCAAGACAAAGAGAGAAGACTATGAGAAATACTGGGATAACATCAGTCCGTTCATCAAGTTCGGATGCCTGAAAGATGAAAAGTTCTGTGACAAGATGAAAGACGCGGTTCTGTTTAAGAATCTGGATCACAAATATCTGACATTGAAAGATTGCATCGAGGCAAATGGAGGAACCGTAGAAGATCAGAATGCCAAGACAGATGATCAGAATACTGAGAACAAAGAAGAGGATAAGACAGTTATTTATTATGTGACGGACGAGATCCAGCAGAGCCAGTACATCAACATGTTCAAGAACCAGGGCATGGATGCGGTAATCTTAGGACACAACATTGATTCGCCGTTTATCACACAGTTAGAGCAGCGTAATCAGAATATCAAGTTCCAGAGAATCGACGCCGATGTAACAGCAGGTGCAAAGGAAGAAGTTGCCGAAGAAGAGAAGGAAGCATTCCAGAAGAAATCTGACAGTCTGGTAGAGATTTTCCGCAAAGAGCTTGGAAACGAGAATCTGGATGTTAAAATCGAGAAACTGAAAGATGAAAATGTTGCTTCTATGATGACGTTATCCGAAGAAAACCGTCGTATGCAGGAAATGATGAAAATGTATGGCATGAACGGAATGGATATGGGTACAACAAGTACACTGATTCTGAATGCAAATCATCCGCTGGTTCAGTATGTAGTTGAACATAAAGACAGTGAGAACACAAGTATTATCTGCAAACAGTTATATGATCTGGCAATGCTGGCGCATAAGCCGCTCAGTCCGGAAGAGATGACTGCGTTTGTGCAGAGAAGTAATGAGATCATGATGCTGCTTACAAAGTAAAGATTTGAAGTTAAGATTGGCGGAATGAAAAATAAGAGCCGTGCGGCTGTGGAAGTGAAATCCATGGCGGCACGGCTCTGTTTATATCGGAAACTGCAGATCAGTAGTCACCTTCAATGGATCTGGATTTTAAAATGTTTTTTACTTCCTGATCCCATTCTCTTTCGATGGATTTGTCCATGGTGAAAGTGTTCAGAGAAGTTCCGGTGATACATTGTAAGTGATGTCCATCGTAGTGGAAGTTCAGGTACAGCCCCCGGATCTCTTCCGGGCGGTATCCGGTGAGACCGTGGGCGGTCAGAAAGTACGGGACCTGATCTTCCGGAAGCGCAAGGACAATCTTGAATCCCAATGGAGTGCGTTTACCGCGGATGATCTGGAAGCAGAAGTCTCGGGTTTTATTCCAGCGGGAGTAGGTTTCTTCAGGTTTTTCATCAAAGAAGTCATCCTGGAGAAAGCCGCTGATGGTAAATTTGTTGAAGGTCGTGATCTCGCCTTCTATGAAAGAAAAGTTGTCGAAAGTGTCTTTTAAGAGCAGATGTGACATGCAATTTTTGGCTGATAACTGGTATACATTCATAAGGAAAACCTCCTGTTAATCTATATGATCATTTTCCCCTTTCAGGTATAATGAAATGTATTCAACATTATAGCACAAAAGACGACAGAAAAGAGGATATAAATTGACATTCAAAAAGAAAAACAGTAAAATAAATTGGATATACATATTTAGGATCAACAGAGAAACGAAAGAGGAGAAGATTTCGTGGATATAGAGAGTAAAACTTCAATTTATGAAGAAAAAGAAGAGACTCAGGAGGTGAATCCTGAGGAGCAGAAAAGTGAAATAAAAAGTGAGAAAGAAAAAGACCGGGTACTTCAGACGGCAGTGATCGTTGCGGTTGGTATTCTGGTGATTGGCGGGATTACGGTGGCGCGCAGGCTCAGTAATCCACAGAAGGATACAAAGAAGGGCACAGAGATCCTGAAGACGATGGATGAGATGGATGTGTCTAAGGCAGATAAAAAGATTAAGGAGTTAGAAACGCAGGAACGTGAGACAGAACAGGATGCAGAAGAACAGCCGGCAAGCGAAAAATTTGCAGATTGTCTGGTCCTGGGGGATTCCATCACACAGGGATTGTACGAATATGGTGTGCTGGATCAGGCAAATGTACAGGCAGACCGTGGAGCCGGTGTGTCGGCGGGGGATAATGAAAAACTGGCAGATCATATTGCCAGGGCAAAAGAGATGAAACCGTCAGTATTATTCCTTTCTTACGGGATGAATGATGTCGGAGCGCAGAATGGAGAGGCGGATGGATTCATAAAAGCATACAGGCCGGTGATCAGAGATCTGAAAAAATCACTGCCGGATACGAAAATATATGTTAACAGTATACTTCCGACAGCGCAGATTGCAATTGATCAGAATTCTGTCTATGCAAAAATTCCGGAGTTCAATCAGAAATTAAAAAAATTATGTGAAAAAGAGAAAGTAACATTTATTGATAATACAGAGCTGGTGAAACAGGAGTATTATGCCGGTGATGGAATCCATATGTCAACCGGTTATTATAAAGAATGGGTAAATCATATGGCGGAGGTTGCTGAATTATAATGAAAAACGGAAAATTAGACAAGATTAACCTGTTAAAATATTTGATGGTAGTCCTCCTGATCATTTATGTAGTATTTCTTGTGACCCGGGAAGGGGATAATACCGTATCCGTAGATACGATTGAAAAGAATATCACAAAAGCTGTAAAATTAGAAGGAATGAAAAAAGGCACAACACAGGATCTGAAAAAATATTACAGTCTGAATGCCAATGATTATGAAGGAATCAGTCTGTATATTCCGGATGACGTTATGAGTGTGAATGAAATACTCGTAATAAAGGTAAAAAACGAAAGTCAGATCGAGACGGTTGAAAAGGCAGTGGAAAGTCGTGTAAATACACAGGAAAAGAATTTTGAAGGTTATGGTGTAGAACAAACAAAGCTGATACATGCTGCAATTATTGAGACCAGAGGACGTTATGTGCTGCTGGCAGTTTCAAAGGATGCAGACCGTATCGATGCGGCATTTAAGAAGAGTATTTGATAAAAAGGAATTAGAGAGATGTTATTTAGCAGTATTGTTTTTTTATTTACATTTTTGCCGGCTGTGATGATCTTATATTATTTGTTGCCGGTAAGATTCCGGAATGTGATCTTATTGCTGGCGAGTCTGGTGTTTTATGCATGGGGGGAACCGGTATATCTGTTTCTGATGTTACTGTCCATATTGTTTAATTATTTCAGTGGACTGGATATTGCAAGGAATCTGCAGGATAAGAGAGCTGCAAAGCGGAGCCTGGTTTTTAACCTTATCATTAATCTGGCAGTACTTGGATTTTTTAAGTATGAAGGGTTTGTATTGGACACATTGAACGGGATACTTCCGGTACATATTTCTTATCATGCACTGCCGCTTCCGATTGGAATATCATTTTATACATTCCAGATATTATCCTATATCATTGATGTATATCGGGGAAATGTAAAAGTGCAGACGAATCTTCCTAATTTTGCATTATATGTAACGATGTTTCCGCAGCTTATTGCGGGACCGATCGTGCAATATGCAGATGTAGATGAACAGCTTGCGTCCAGAGAAATCTCAAGGACAAAATTCGGAGAAGGAAGTATGTATTTTATCCGGGGACTTGCGAAGAAAGTATTACTGGCGAATACCTCAGGGATGATTTTTACAGAGGTAAGCGGACTTGCGAAAGATAATATAGCCGTGATGACGGCGTGGCTTGGAGCTTTTGCGTATATGTTCCAGATTTATTTTGATTTCAGTGGATATTCGGATATGGCGATCGGACTCGGTAAGATGTTTGGATTTGAATTCAATATGAACTTTAACTATCCATATGTGTCTAAGAGTATTACGGAGTTCTGGCGCAGATGGCATATTTCGCTGAGCAGCTGGTTCAGGGATTATGTGTATATTCCATTGGGAGGAAACAGGGTATCGAAGATCAAACACATCAGGAATCTTCTGATCGTATGGTTTCTGACCGGATTATGGCATGGAGCTGCATGGAATTTCGTGGCATGGGGACTCTATTATGGGGTGATCCTGATCATTGAAAAATATCTCCTGTCGCCGGTACTGGACAGACTTCCGGACGTAGTCCGTCATATTTACAGTATTGTTCTGGTTGTGATCGGCTGGGTATTGTTTTTCAGCTCTTCATTCGGACAGGCAGCAGATTATATCAGAGTGATGTTTGGTGCAGGTGCACATGGCTTTGCAGACAGAGAGAGTATGTATCTTCTTACAAGCAACCTGATCCTGTGGCTGATCCTGATATTTGGCTCTACGCCGCTGGTTCATTTCAGATACGAGCATATGTTAAGATCAAAAAAATGGAATACAACAATCATTAACAGTGTGGTATATGCTGCGTTGTTTATTGTCTGTATTGCATATCTGGTAACGGAGACCTATAATCCGTTCCTGTATTTCAGATTTTAGGAGCAAAGATGAGACAGTCGAGAAAGAAATGGGAAAGAAAAAGAGAAGAACAGAGAAATAAAGTAATTGCAGTGCTGTTTATTGTAATGATGGTTATCTTCTGCGTGGTAAATATTGCAACTGCTGACAGGGAATTTTCGGCAAAAGAAAACCGGGCACTGGAACAAAGACCTAAGCTTACGATTTCCAGTATTGAAAGCGGAAGATGGATGAATCAGTATGAATCTTATGTATCGGATCAGTTTGCGGGAAGAGATTTCTGGGTAGCTTTAAAGAGCCGTATTGATCTGATCGCAGGAAAACGTAAGGCAAATGGTGTATTTAAAGGAAAGGATCATTATCTGTTAGAGGATATAGCCAGACCGGATGAAGAACAATTGAAAGCAAATCTGGATGCAATGAAAAAGTTTCAGGAGACATATAAAGATATCCCGATGTATATGATGCTGGTACCAAATGCTGCAAATATCGAGTCGGACAAGTTACCGTATTGCGCAGTGACAGAAGATCAGGATAAACAGTTTCAGAAAATAAAGGCTTCGCTTGGGACAGCTTTTCAGTGGGTAAATGTGGAAGATACATTGAAAAAGCACAGAGCAGAAGAGATATATTACCATACGGATCATCACTGGACGACGCTTGGTGCTTACTATGGATATCAGGCGCTGGCTGCGGCTATGAAACTGGATACATCGAAAGCACCGGCTATGAAATCCTATGCAGTGACGAATTCATTTAACGGAACCTTATCGGCGACAAGCGGATATGAAACAGACTATAATGAGCCGATCTATATATACGCACCGGATGATCTGAAAACAGCACCACAGGTAGTTGTAAATAACGTGAATGAAAAAAAGAAAACAGCAACGTTATACGATACATCCAAGCTGAAAGAAAAGGATAAATATGCATTATTTCTTGGCGGTAATTATCCCGTCCTGGATATCAGAACGACGGCAGATACAACAGACAGACTGTTGCTTGTAAAAGATTCCTATGCGAATAGTGTAATTCCGTTTCTGACGGCATATTACAGAGAAATCATAGTGGTTGATCCAAGATATTATTATGATGATATCAGAGAAGTTATGAAGAAAAATAAGATCACAAGTGTTCTGTTCCTGTATAACGGTAATACATTTGTGCAGGATAACAGTATCAGCGGGGTATTGCAGAATGATTAGACTGAACAAGTATTTAAGCGAAGCCGGTGTCTGTTCCAGAAGGGAGGCAGACAGGCTGATCGAGTCGGGAATTGTGACTGTGGATGGAAAGACAGCAGCTCCCGGCATGAAAGTAGAAGACGGACAGGAGGTCCGTGTCGGAAAAAAAGTGGTCAAAAGCAAAACGGAAAAAACGGTCCTGGCAGTGTACAAACCTGCCGGGATTGTTTGTACAGAAGATAAAAGGGAGAAAAAGAACATCATCCGGTTCCTCAATTATCCGGTACGCATCACTTATGCAGGAAGACTGGATAAAGATTCGGAAGGGCTTCTGATCATGACAAATGATGGAGATCTGATCAACGGCATGATGCGCGCAAGATATGCACATGAGAAAGAATATAAGGTCAGAGTAAACAAAGAAGTTACTCCGGAATTCATTGAGAAGATGAGCCGGGGAGTACACATCAGAGACAAAGAAAAGAATCTGGATGCGGTGACCAGACCCTGTACAGTAAAAAAGACCGGGAAACATACATTTTCCATTATTCTGACACAGGGATTGAACAGACAGATACGGCGCATGTGCGAAGCACTCGGATATAAGGTGGATGTGTTAAAAAGGATACGGATCATGAACGTGGAACTTGGAGATCTGAAACCGGGACAGGTAAGAGAATTAACAGAACAGGAGTTAAAGGAATTATATGGGACAGTCAAAGAACGAGAGAATGCTGGAATTAGTAGAACTTCTGAATAAAGCATCCAGATCTTATTATCAGGATGCGCAGGAGATCATGAGCAACTACGAATATGACAGATTGTATGATGAACTGCAGAATCTGGAAAAAGAACTGGGAATTACATTGTCGAACAGTCCGACGGTAAATGTCGGATATGAAGTTGTCAGTGAACTCCCAAAAGAAAGGCATGAAAGCCCGATGCTCTCACTGGATAAGACGAAAGAAGTAGAAGAACTTAAGAACTTCGTTGGCAGTCAGAAAGTATTGATGTCCTGGAAGATGGACGGATTGACGATCGTGCTGACTTATCGTGACGGAAAGCTTTATAAAGCGGTCACACGCGGTAACGGAGAAGTCGGTGAAGTGGTTACAAACAATGCGAAGGTATTCAAGAATGTACCGGTGCAGATCGCTTACCGGGGGGAATTGATCTTAAGAGGAGAAGCGGTGATCGGATATCATGATTTCGAGAAGATCAATGAAGAGATTGAAGATGTAGATGCAAAATATAAAAATCCAAGAAACTTATGCAGTGGTTCAGTCAGACAGCTCAATAACCAGATCACGGCAAAGAGAAATGTTATGTTCTATGCATTCACGTTAGTGCAGGCAGATGGAGTTGATTTTCAGAATTCCAGAGCTTGTCAGATGGAATGGCTGAAAGCACAGGGATTCACGACGGTAGAATATCATATGGTGACCAGAGATACAGTAGAAGATGAAGTTGCTAAATTTTCGTCAGAGATTAGTAAAAATGATTTCCCTTCTGACGGACTTGTGCTATCATATGATGATATAGCGTATGGAAGATCGTTGGGAAGAACAGCAAAATTCCCGAGAGATTCTTACGCATTCAAATGGCAGGATGAGATCAGGGAAACGATTCTGCGTGAAATCGAATGGAGTCCGTCAAGGACAGGACTGATCAATCCGGTTGCAATCTTTGATCCGGTGGAGCTGGAAGGAACGACGGTCAGCCGTGCAAGTGTTCACAATATCAGCATTATGGAAGAACTGGAACTTGGCATCGGAGATAAGATCGAAGTTTATAAGGCAAATATGATCATTCCGCAGATTGCAGAGAATCTGACAAGAAGCGGTGTGAAAGATATTCCGGAAAGATGTCCGGTCTGTCAGGGTGAGACGAAGATCAGACAGGTAGGAAATGCGAAAGCATTATACTGTATGAATCCGGAATGCCAGGCAAAGCATGTGAAGGCATTTGCATTATTCGTAAGCAGAGATGCACTTAATATAGAAGGATTGTCGGAAGCAACACTGGAAAAATTCATTTCCAGAGGATATATCCATACATTTGCCGATATCTTCCATCTGGACCACTACAAAGACGAGATTCAGGGAATGGAAGGATTTGGAGAAAAATCGTACAGGAAACTGATCGAAAGTGTGGAAAAAGCAAGAACAACCACGTTGCCAAGAGTTGTCTATTCACTGGGAATCGCAGGGATCGGACTTGCCAATGCAAAGGTTATCTGCAGAGAGTTGAAATATGATGTAGAAGCCCTTTTGATGGTTACAGAAGAAGAATTAAATGAGATCCAGGGCGTGGGAGAAGTTCTGGCAAAGGCATTCACCGGATATTTTTCAGATGCAAAGCATGTGGAGAATTTCAGAAAGCTTTTAGAAGAGTTGACAATCCCGGAAGAGACATCAACAAAGAAACAGATTTTTGAAGGTGTCAATTTTGTGATCACCGGAAGCGTAACACATTTTGCAAACCGCGGCGAAGTGAAGGAATTGATTGAAAGTCTGGGAGGAAAGGTGACAGGATCGGTAACGTCCAAAACGAATTACTTGATTAACAATGATGTAACCAGCACATCTTCAAAAAATAAGAAAGCAAATGAACTGGGGATCCCGATTATTTCCGAAGAGACATTTCTGGAACTGGTGAACCAGGAAGAATCATAGAACCAGGATAAAACAGAGTGAAAGATACGACAAAAAGTAAGAAGGAGAGAATAATGACCAATCAGGACGATAACAATCAGAAAATCGAAAAAGTAGAAGACGTCGAAGTAGAAACAACAAAGAAGACGTCAGATTCGGATGATAAGAAACAAAATGATGATGAGTATGAAAAAGTATGTTTTATATGCAGACGTCCGGAGAGTGCTGCGGGGAAGATGATCGAACTTCCGAACCATATCTGTGTCTGCAATGATTGCATGCAGAAGAGTTTTGATGCAATGTCGAACGGACCGATCGATTACAGTCAGCTGATGAATATTCCGGGAGTACAGGTATTCAACATGTCTGATATGGAGCAGAGTATTCCAAAACAGCAGAAGATCAAGAAGAAAAAAGAAGGCGAAGAATACAAGCCGTTAGTAGATATCCGGAATCTTCCGGCTCCGCACAAGATCAAAGCAAAACTGGACGAGTATGTGGTAGGACAGGAATATGCAAAGAAAGTGATGTCGGTTGCAGTATATAATCATTATAAGCGTGTGGCAACGGATTCGATGGATGACATTGAGATTGAGAAATCCAACATGCTGATGATCGGGCCGACAGGTTCCGGTAAGACGTATCTGGTAAAGACACTGGCAAGGATTCTGGATGTTCCGCTTGCAATTACGGATGCAACATCTCTTACAGAGGCAGGGTACATCGGTGATGATATCGAAAGCGTTGTATCCAAACTGCTTGCGGCAGCAGATAATGATGTCGAAAAGGCAGAACAGGGAATTATTTTTATTGATGAGATCGACAAGATCGCAAAGAAGAAAAACTCCAGTCAGCGTGATGTGAGCGGTGAGTCTGTACAGCAGGGAATGCTGAAACTTCTGGAAGGAAGTGATGTGGAAGTTCCTGTCGGGGCAACGAGCAAGAATGCAATGGTTCCGCTTACAACAGTGAATACGAGGAACATTCTGTTCATCTGTGGAGGTGCATTCCCGGATCTGGAAGGAATTATCAAAGAACGTCTGACCAAACAGGCAGCGATCGGATTCGGAGCGGATCTGAGAGATAAATACAATAACGACAAAGAGATTCTTAAAAAGGTCGCAACAGAGGATTTGCGTGTATTCGGTATGATACCGGAGTTCCTGGGACGTCTACCGATTGTATTTACCTTACAGGGTATGAGTGAAGATATGCTGGTGGAAATATTAAAAGAGCCTAAGAATGCAATTTTGAAGCAATATCAGAAACTGCTTGCATTAGACGAAGTAAAATTGGAATTCGATGACGGCGCACTTCATGCGATCGCAAAAAAAGCAATGAAGAAAGATACCGGAGCGAGGGCGCTTCGTGCGATCATCGAAGAATTCATGTTAGATATCATGTATGAAATCCCGAAGGATGACAATATTGGAGAGGTTGTTATCATAAAAGAATATATTGAGGGAACCGGAGGACCGGTAATAATGTTGAGAGGTCAGGAAGTACCAAGGCTTCAATAATACATTTTACATATAGAATGCTAAGAGAGCTGTCAATGACAGCTTTCATTATGCAATGACACATAAGACTTTACTTGAGGAAGAATGGAGGAGAAAGGAATGGAGGAATTATCAGCTATTCCAGTTTGACTTTGCATACCATTTGCAGGGCTGTTGCTCAGTATTGCCGTTATGCCTCTGATCAAGCCGGACTGGTGGGAAAAGCATCAGCCGCTTGCAGTTGCGTTCTGGTCGGTACTGTTTATTGTTCCGTTTGCTGCAAAGTACGGAATGTTTACAATGGGAGAGACAGTTTTGGAATGTGTGGTAAATGATTATCTGACATTTATCATTTTATTGTTCGGTCTGTTCTGTGTAGCAGGTAACATTACAATTGACGGTGAGTTTGCCGGATCACCGAGGATCAATACGGCATTGTTTGTTTTGGGAACACTGCTTTCCAGCGTGATCGGAACGACCGGATCAAGTATGCTTCTGGTACGTCCGTTTATTAAGATGAATTCGTGGAGAAAAAGAAAGAGTCACATTATGATCTTTTTTATCTTCCTGATCTCGAATATGGGAGGATGTCTGACACCGATCGGAGATCCGCCGCTTCTGATGGGATTCATGCGTGGCGTTCCGTTTTTCTGGAGCCTGAAGCTGTTTCATATACTGATCTTTAACATGATCATTTTGCTGACGTTATTCTATTTTCTGGATAGAAGAGCTTACAGAAAAGATATTGCGGAAGGTAGAAAACCAGATATCAGAGAGCCCGGAACACACGTTAGAATTGTAGGACTTCATAATCTGATATATGTTGCAATGATTGTCGGAGCTGTAATTTTAAGTGGAATGCTTCCTGGTATGTCTGCATTCCAGAATGCGGACGGAACGGTAAAAGGAATCCATATCCTTGGAGAAGTGACGCTTGGATTCCCGTCTGTGATCGAGATCGTGATCATCCTTCTGGCAGCATTTTTATCATTTAAAACGACAAAAGAAGAAGTACGTATCCGTAACCATTTTACCTGGGGGGCAATTCAGGAAGTTGCGGTTCTGTTCATCGGAATCTTTATCACGATGCAGCCTGCATTGATGATCCTGAAGGCAAATGGTGCGGAACTTGGTATCAATAAACCATTTGAAATGTTCTGGGCAACCGGAGCACTGTCAAGTTTTCTGGATAATACACCAACGTATCTGGTATTCCTTACAACGGCGGGAGCACTTGGGTTCAAGAGCGGTGTTGTGACGACACTTGGTTCGGTTCCTGTTAAGATGCTGGAGGCAATCTCCTGTGGAGCTGTATTTATGGGAGCAAATACCTATATCGGAAATGCGCCGAACTTCATGGTAAAATCTATGTCAGATGAAAATGGTGTGCGTATGCCATCGTTCTTCGGATATATGGTATGGTCACTGACATGTCTGGTACCGGTATTTATTATCGATATGCTGGTATTCTTTTTGTAAGGGGAGGTGCGGAACATGGAAAATAAGAATAAATACTATGACATAGCGGAACGGATCTATGATCTGGACGGAGAAGTCTATGAATGTGTAGGTTCTTCTCTTGGCCGTACCTTTACGGGAGACAAACGTACTTGTGTAGAAAGTCTTGTGAAGCTGATGCGTACAAAGCCACAGGGGCATCTGCTCAGAAGTGAGCTTGCGCTGATCAGTAACATGGCACGTACGATCCGTAAGGATGAAGACCGATCCAGACTGATGAGAAAATATGATGAGATATTAAAAGAAATCGCAGAACTGCCGGCAGGTTTTGGAAAAGTAGAGATTCTGGATGAAAACAGGGCAAAGCTAAATACATCGAACCTGCGTCAGAAGTTTTCAAAGGATGATCATCTGATCATCTGTATCGGAAGAACACATGGAAGTGCGGGTAACGATATTGGATTTGCACTGGCGGATGCACTCAGGATCAACTATTACGATGCAGAGATATTCAATGAAGTATTGAGACGTCTGGACGCGGAGAAAGATTCGGTTGTAGATGTGGCAGATCTGGGAACAAATGAGATTGAGAATAAATATCAGGGATCCGGACGGACGCTGAAAGAACGTCTGAAAGATTTTGACCGTTATCATGGTCTGACAAAAGAAGATGCAATCTTCTTTAATCAGAGTGATCTGATATGTAAGAGGGCAAAAGAAGAAGATTTCATTGTTATGGGACGATGTGCGGATGTGATACTGGCAAATAATCATATTCCACATATCAGTATCTTTATTACAGCTCCTTTTGAACAGCGTGTACACAGAGTCATGGAAGTCAATAATCTAGATCATAAAAAAGCAGAACGCCTTTTGAAGAAGATTGACCATCAGCATTCGAAATATTACAATTTCTATACCGGCCTGAAGTGGGGAGATGCTGTGAACTATGATATCTGTTTTAACAGTGCAAGTTATGGTATCGAAGAATCTGTGGAGATCATCGAGCGTATGCTGAACCAGCATACAAATGCATAAAAATATTAATGAATGACACGAAGTCTTTCATATACATAAAACAAATGTATATGAAAGGCTTTTTTCATTGGAAGATAGATGTAAAGAAAAGATATTATCGGAAGATTACTGGGATTTTATTATCTCGCCATACAGGGAAGATGAGTTAGAAGGAGTGGATACGGAAAAGATGTGTATCCAGGAGCTGGATTTCGGATATAAAAGTGTGTCGTTAGACAGTCGGATGTTACTTCCCTTATCCTTGCGGCAGTACTGGTACGGTGCGATCCCCAAGTGCTATACACTTCTGGATATGCAGCCGTTAGATGCAGCCGGAATTATTACGCTGCAGAATTATCCGACGCTGCAGCTTATGGGAGAGGGGATTATGATCGGTTTCCTGGATACGGGGATCGATTATACCCATCCGGTATTCCGTAATCTTGACGGGACAACAAGAATTGCGGGGATCTGGGATCAGACAATTCAGGATGGGGATCCGCCGGAGGGCTTTCTGTATGGAACAGAGTATACCGAAGAAAGAATCAATGCGGCTCTGCATTCGGAAAGCCCGCAGGAACTGATCTCTTCGGAAGATACAGATGGGCATGGAACATTTGTTGCAAGTGTGGCTGCCGGAAGTGCAGAAAGCAGTGGACAGTTTCTTGGGGCTGCCCCGGAGGCGGTGATCGCGATGGTAAAGCTGAAGCCGGCAAAAAAATATCTGAAAGAATTTTTTGCTGTTGCAGAAGATGCACACTGTTATCAGGAAAATGATATCCTGGCCGGACTTCGGTATCTGAATGAACTGGCCCGCAGACGGGAGATGCCGCTTGTGATCTGTATGGCGATCGGAACCAGTTTCGGAGGGCATAATGGTGACTCTTTGCTTGCAGGAGTTCTGGATGGCTATGCATTGCTGAGAAACCGCTGTGTAGTAACGGGAACCGGGAATGAGGCAGCGCAGAGACATCATTATTACGGAACATTTACGGAGGCACAGAATATACAGACAGCGGAGATCAGGGTAGGGGAAGGGGTGAAGGGTTTTGTGACGGAGTTATGGAGTACCCTTCCGAACATTGTGACAGTGTCGATCACATCACCTTCCGGAGAACGTACCGGGCAGATTCCGGTACGTCTGGGATATCTGTTTGATTTTGTATTTGCTTTTGAACGGACAGCTGTTACGGTGGAGTACAGACTTCTGCAGGAGAATAGCGATGCACAGCTGGTGTTTATCCGGCTGCAGAAAGCAGTACCGGGAATCTGGAAAATAGAAGTAAAGCCTGCGATGCAGACGAAGGGGGAGTTTCATATGTGGCTGCCCATGAAAGAGTTTCTGGATGGAGAAGTATATTTTCTGGAATCGAATCCGGATACCACATTTACAGAACCGGCAGGAGGGGAGCATACGATGACGGTGTCTTATTATAACAGTCAGGAGAATACGGTTGATATTAATTCGGGCAGAGGGTATACTAGAGATGAAAGAATCAAACCGGATTATGCTGCACCGGGAGTAGCGGTTACCGGTGCGGTACCGGGCGGAGGATTCAAAGAACGCACCGGTTCAAGTGCAGCAACAGCAATTGCGGCAGGTGGCTGTGCACTGATCATGAAGTGGATCAGTGATCAGCCGGGAGCGGGTGGAGCATCAGCCAGTCAGGTAAGGAATGTGATCGTGATGGGTGCGCAGAAGCTTCCGGCGATAGAATATCCAAATACACAGTGGGGATATGGAACGATGAACCTGTATCATTCACTGGATATTTTAAGACGGCTGTAAAGAAGAACGAGATAAGGAGAGGATACAGATGGCAGATTTTTTTGAAGAATTCAGCAGAAGAGTTTCAGATGTTGCGAGTGACATCACTAAGAAGACAGGAGATACACTGGAGATTCAGAAGATCAAAAGTAATGTACGAACTTTAAAGAGAGCAAATGAAAGAGATCTTGCAGATATCGGTCGTATGGTATATGAGAAGTTCCAGAGTGGGGAAGTATCCGACATGGATTACGTAACGCTCTGTGAAGAAATCGAAAAACGCGAGGAAGAGATTGAAAAGCAGGAAGAAGATATCGTGAAGATCCAGGGAGAGATATAGATGCACACAAGCATACCGGGTGCGGTTGGAACACTGTTTGGTCTGGATATGGCTGTAAAACAGTACATAGAAGAAAATGTAAGTGAGAAAGAGGAAAAAAACTTTTGCGGGACAAAAGTCCTGATCAGAAAAGTATACAACAAAGGCTTTGCATTTAATTCCATGGATTCCGAACCGGATAAGGTAAAGAAAGCGTCTGTGATAACGACGGCAGTGATCCTGATGCTGACATTGGCAGAATCATTCCGGGAAGGTCATAAGGTGAATAAGACAGCGTTGACATTGCTGAGTGCAGGAGCCATCAGCAATACTTATGACCGGATCGTCAGAGGTAAAGTCGTAGATTACATTGGTATAAGATCTGAACATAAGATATTAGGTGATGTAACAGCGAATCTGGCAGATGTCTATATCCTGATAGGATCTGTTCTGATGTGGATGAGAAGAATCGGAAAACGATAACAGGAAATATGACAGAAAATAGAATATCGGAAAAAGGAAAACACTATACTCCATCTTCTTTCGGATAGAATATAGTGTTTTTTGTATTTACATCTGTATATGAGAATGAAATTAAAATCAGGCATGAAAAAAGCGGGTGATGGGAATCGAACCCACGTATCCAGCTTGGAAGGCTGGTGTTCTACCATTGAACTACACCCGCACAGCATCGGGGTGACAGGATTCGAACCTGCGACCTCCTGGTCCCAAACCAGGCGCTCTAGCCAAGCTGAGCCACACCCCGATATTGTGTTGTGTCCTTAAGACAAGATGTATCATATCATGATTGAAGATAAAATGCAAGCAGAAATTGAAAAAAGATAAATAAAAAGGATCGGTATCTATTCAGCAAAAGAATTTTTAGAAGAATTTTTAGAAAAAGTTAAGTTGTATCTGCAGACATGCTGTTGTATAATTAAGAGCGATGTCGAAAAATTCTTTCGAACAGATGATGCAGAAGATTTTGAAGATTATCAAAAAAGAGGACTGAATTGACAGATGAAAGTGATGAATCATACAGAAGAACAGCAAACAGAAAACAAGACTTCTCTTTCAAATGGTGCAAAAAGAAATCGGATTTTCATATATATAGCAATAGCAGGTGTGATAGCAGCAGTGATAACTGCTGCTTTTACTGGCTATTATCTTCATCAGGAGCGTGCAGAAGAGACGAAACAGGAAGAATTATTAAAAGCCGAGAAGGCAAAAAAGCAGAAAGAAAAAAAAGCTAAAACAACGGAAACAGCCGAACAGAAGTTAGAGCGTGTCCGCAGCCAGGCAGAGGAACAGGGAGTACCACAGAGTGTGATCGAACTGTTGGACAAGAATGCAGAGACGGTAGATTTTGTAGCAGATTATGAGAAGAAAAAGGACAAGCCTTATGCAGATACGATAGAGGAAGATCTTTCAAATGGAGAAATTCCGGAACTTTTACAATGGGATGAACGCTGGGGATATGCACCGTATGGAACGGGGATCGTAGCGACCAGTGGATGCGGACCGACCTGTATGGCAATGGTAGCAGCAGGACTGAATCAGGATGCATCCATTACTCCGGCGAAGGTAGCAGCATATGGAACCGAACACGGTTATGTGGATGAGGAAAATAATACCTACTGGAGGTTCATGGATGAGGCAGGTGCGAACTGGAATCTGAACAGCGTAGGTGGCATGCTTTCAGAAGAACAGGTAAGCGCTGAACTGGCACAGGGACATCCGGTCATCTGCAGTATGGGACCGGGGAACTTTACTCAGATCGGTCACTTTATTGTTCTGACCGGCTATGAGAATGGCACTGTAACGGTAAATGATCCGTTCAGCATTAAGAATACGAATACGGCATGGACATTTGCCAATATCAAAGATCAGATCAAGGCAATGTGGACATTTTCAAAAAAATAAGATGCTCAATGTGGAAAAGTTCTGAAAGAACAGAAGCATGATGTGGAAAAGTCTTGGATTTTATGAGAAAGGAGAACAGAATATGAGATATGATTTTACAAAAATAATAGACAGACATGGCAAAGATGCGATTGCGGTGGATGGCTTGGGAAAGAATCCGGGATTTGCGCCTGAGCCGCCAAAAGACGGATTCGATGTAATCCCGATGTGGGTAGCTGATATGAATTTTGAGACTGTTCCGACAATTCCGAAAGCAATTATGGACAGAGCGGCACACCCGGCATATGGATACTTCAGCCCGGTGGAAGAGTATTATGATTCGATCATCCGCTGGCACAAGATCCGTAATAATGTAGAAGGACTGATGCCGGAGTATATCGGATATGAAAATGGAGTATTAGGCGGGGTGATCTCGGCACTGACAGCATTTGCGGCACCGGGAGATGCGGTACTTCTCCATAGCCCGACTTATATCGGATTTACAAAATGCATTACGGAGAACGGATATAAGATTGTACATAGTCCTCTGAAAAAGGACGAAAAGGGAATCTGGCGCATGGACTATGAAGATATGGATGCAAAATTAAAAGCCAACAACATCCATGTGGCGGTTTTCTGCAGTCCGCATAATCCGACCGGACGTGTCTGGGAGCGCTGGGAGATAGAAGAGGCAATG